>Ga0315533_1000078_pt1 | contig 94919 bp, 89 predicted proteins | sample SalMarSW160130MG_FD_203081 | JGI IMG/M metagenome (GOLD analysis project Ga0315533, IMG submission 203081) | Salt marsh sediment microbial communities from the Plum Island Ecosystem LTER, Massachusetts, United States - Salt Marsh Sediment SW1601-30 ...
CTTCATTCGGCCCTTGGTTACCGCTCACCGAATGACTTCGAGAAATTAGTCCTTATTCAGGAGAACAGTGGATTACCCCGCCAGACTCTCCTAACCCTATCTGCCCAATCATAGGGGTGCAGTCCAATGCCCCCATAGGTTCCTCTTTCCACACACACCTTGAAATTATCTAGTCTAGTAAGTAGGATGTGATAGCCCACTTTGTTCTCCTTATTAAACTAACAAAGGCGAGACATCACGCTAGCTCGATAACACAGCTTTCGCTAGGATGTAAAGCCACACCGAATGTCCCCAAGCTCTAATATCTCCCCACCACCGCTTTCAGGGTCAGTGTCTACATAGAATATAGCACCGCACCTTCTACAAGTCACTCGCCATCGGGTAAATACAGGAACAATTTCGGCATCGACCTCGATTGACTTTCCCACTTCGACCAGTCTGGTCACCTCCCACAGCAATGCTTATATTTCTTGCCTGAGCCGCAGGGGCAGGGGTCATTCCGGCCAACTTTCTTGCCTGCCACCACTGCTTGCTTTTTAGGCGGTGGCTCTTTGGCGACGCCAACATGAAAGATGGCGTGGGCGACATCATGCTGGATGCTAGCCAAGAGGGCCTCAAAGAGGGCGTGGCCTTCCCTCTTATACACCACCAGCGGCTGTTGTTGACCAGCAGCGCGTAGACCTATTCCATGACGCATATGTTCCATAGCAGTAAGATGCTCCATCCACAGCCTATCAATGACCCGCAGCATTACTATACGCTCGGCCAGACGCATATTAGCCGGGCCTATCTCCTGTTCGCGCTGGCTATAAAGATCAACAGCATAGCTACTTAATTTGTCTATGATTTGCCTACCATCAGACTGGGATTGCTTCGCTCCGCCTGCAATGACAGATTGCGGTGGTGCCGGAAGAATGCGAGACACATCCTCAAGCAAACCAGGCAGGTCTGGTTCAGCCAAGTCACTGTCGAAGTGCCTGGTTACTATGCCTTGAATTTCCTCCTCGACCATAGACATTATGTTCGCTTTGAGGTCGGCACCGCTTAGGATTTTCTTTCTCTCAGCATAAATTACCTCACGGTGCTTGTTGACCACATCATCATATTCCACAAGATGCTTACGAATATCAAAATGATAGCCTTCCGTCTGCACCTGCGCATTGGTTATTGCTTTGGTGACCATGGAATGCTCAATAGGAGTACTCTCATCCATCCCAGCCCACTGCATAAACCCCTTAACACGTTCGCCGCCAAAGCGACGCATAATTTCGTCCTCCAGGGAAGCATAAAAACGGGAGCTACCTGGGTCTCCCTGCCTCCCTGCTCTACCACGGAGCTGATTATCAATGCGTCTGGCTTCGTGGTGCTCGGTGCCGATGATATGGAGCCCGCCAAGCTCAACCACTCCGCTGTGCTCCTCAAGCCACTCCTCCTGATCACGCTTTTCGGGATTGCCGCCAAGGATAATATCAACACCCCTTCCTGCCATATTGGTAGCCACAGTCACCGCCCCCAGACCCCCAGCCTGGGCAATTATGCCAGCTTCTTTCTCATGGTTCTTTGCATTTAGCACCTGGTGGGCTATGCCCCTCTTCGTTAGCAGGTCGCTTAAGTACTCTGATTTTTCAATAGAAGTTGTACCTACAAGAACTGGCCTTCTATCATTATGTAATTGTTCAATCTCCCTGCTTACAGCGCCAAACTTGGCTTTCTCATCCTTGTAAACCTGGTCAGTGTGCTCGAGCCGAATTAATGGCCTGTTCGTACGCATAACCACCACTTCTAATTTGTAAATCTTGTAAAACTCCTCGGCTTCGGTGATAGCAGTGCCAGTCATGCCAGCCAACTTCTGATACATGCGAAAATAATTCTGGAAAGTGATGGTAGCCAAAGTGACGCTTTCTCGCTGTATCTTCACACCCTCCTTAGCCTCGATGGACTGGTGCAGTCCTTCAGAATATCTCCGCCCAAACATCAATCTACCGGTGAACTCATCCACGATAATAACCTGCCCATCCTTGACCACGTAGTCCCGGTCCCTCTTAAATAGGGCATGAGCCTTAAGGGCGCTCTCCAGATACTGAGTGAGGAAGTAATTTGAGGGGTCATAAAGGCTAGGTGCCTTAAGTAAACCTTGCCGTCTTAATGCATCCTCCACCTTGGGAATACCAATATCATCAGTGAGATGGACGGTGCGTGTTCGCTCATCAATAGAATAGTCCTCATCCTTTTTAAGTCGGGAAGCCAGATGAGCAAAGGTATAATATCTCTGTGTTGCCTGCTCAGCAGCCCCGCTTATAATCAGCGGAGTACGAGCCTCATCAATAAGGATATTATCAACCTCATCAACTATGGCGTAGTTGAGCTCCCGCTGCACGCATTGAGACAAGTCCAGCACCATGTTATCCCTGAGGTAGTCAAAACCAAACTCGTTATTGGTGCCATAAGTTATATCCGCCTCATAAGCCTGGCGACGAGTGATAGGACGGAGGGAACTCCATTTCCTGTCTTCTGATTCATACCCAGGATCATAAACGTAGGACGGGGCTTGCTGGTCCGAGGCCTGGCGGGCATTGATACAGGCCACGCTTATCCCCAAGGCATGGTAAATGGGGCCCATCCAGTGGCAGTCCCGCTTGGCCAGATAATCGTTAACGGTAATCAAGTGGCAGCCTTGCCCAGCAAGCGCATTAAGATAGAGAGGTAAGGTGGCCACCAGGGTTTTCCCTTCACCGGTCTTCATCTCAGCTATCTTGCCTTGATGAAGCACAATGCCACCCATCAACTGGACATCGAAATGCCTCTGCCCTATAGTGCGCCTGGCTGCCTCTCTAACCGCAGCGTAAGCCTCGGGCAAAAGCGCATCTAAACTCTCGCCATCTCTTAGCCGACCTTTGAATTCATCTGTTTTGGCCTGAAGTTCGGCATCAGTGAGGTTTTCAAATTCGGGCTCCAGTGAGTTTATTCGAGCGACCAGAGGCTGAAGACGCTTCAGCACCTTTTCGTCGGAATCAATCAGACCACCAAGCCACTTAAACATGTTCCCGCTCAAACATTCTCAAACATTGCACCCACAGATAGGCCAGTGTGAATACGATGAATGGCTTCGCCAATGAGTGAAGCTATAGGCAAAACGGTAACCTTACTCAACTTCTTATCTCCAGTTACGGGTATGGTATCAGTTACCACCACTTCCTTCACCGGGCTGGAAGCAATCCTTTCTATAGCCTGTCCTGAGAAAACAGGGTGGGTGCAACAGGCGTAAACTTCAGTGGCGCCCTGCTCCAGAATGGTATTCACGACGCCAACTAAAGAGCCAGCAGTATCAATCTCATCGTCCACAGTCAAGGCACACATCCCCTCAACCTCCCCAATAACATTGAAGGTCTCAGTAGCATCAGTATTCCCCAGGCGTCTTTTTTCAATAATCGCCAATGAGGCTCCAAGGCTGGCAGCTACGTCACGGGCACGCTTAGAGATGCCGATGTCAGTAGCCACCACCACCAGATTAGGCAGAGCCTTCTCCTCAAAGTACTGGCTGAGAATAGATAAGGCGGTTAGCTCATCAACGGGTATAGTGAAGAACCCCTGAATTTGAGCAGCGTGGAAATCTACAGTGAGTAGTCTGTTGGCTCCGGCGGTCGTAATCAAATCAGCTACTAAACGAGCTGTAATAGGCACTCGTGGCTGGTCTTTTTTATCGGTGCGGCCGTAGCCATAATAGGGAACCACAGCGGTGATGCGCCCGGCTGACGCTCGCTTAAAGGCATCGATCATAATAAGAAGCTCGACCAAGCTTTTGTTAACCGGAGAGCAAATGGGCTGAACAACAAAAACATCGCGCTGACGCACATTCTCCGAGATGCGAACAAAGATGTTTTCATTAGAAAATTCAAAAACTTCAGCTCGTCCCAGAGGTATGCCTAAATAATCACACACCGACTCTGCTAAGGCTGGATGGGCATTTCCGCTGAAGACTTTTAATTCATCCATCGTTGTCATCCTCCAAATACGATATGTTGCCCTAATTATAACACTAAGCTGCTTCCAATTCTTAGTGTTAAGCCTGTCTGAGTGCTGAAACAATCTAGGGGGCATCGCTCTAAATGGGCTTGGGAGTACCTGGGGCTTTGATAATAAGACTGCAACCTGCAGCCACAAAGAGCACCACAGTTCCCACGATAATGGCAATATCGTAGCTTCCTGTAGTATCAAAAATGTAACCAGCCAGTAACGGACCAATCGCTCCGCCAGGAGCGATCGCCAGCGATACCATTCCAAAGATACTGCCATGAAACTTCGTTCCGAAATAATCGCCCGTTATGGCAGGAAAAAGGATGTCACAGTTTCCATAGCCAAAGCCAAACACGACTGAGAAGAGATAAAACTGCCACGGTTGTCTTGCTTCTATCAGCCACAACATCATCATGGCCAGCAAAAGGTAAGCAACAAAGAAAGATGCTTTCCTTCCAATCTTGTCTGAAAGGCGGCCCATTATCACTCTGCCCAAAACGCTGCCCCCTCCTACAAGACCGATGAAAGTGGCAGCAATCATTGGTGCAATGCCGATGTCAGCGGCATAGGCCTTCAGATGAACCATCACCATTTGAAGGGGCAAAATAAAGAACATCTGCATTGCAAACAGAAGCCAGAATGCCTTTGTCCTTAACGCCTGCTTAAGGGTGAAATCCATGGTATTGGACGAAGGACTACTGTTCTGTTGACCTGCTGTCATTTTCTCCAGACCATAGGGGTGGAGCCCTTTCTCACAGGGCTCGAGCCTCATCAATCTGGAAAGAGGTAAAGCTATGATTACAAGAAGTCCAGCTAATATCAGGTAAGAAATGCGCCAGTCGAATTCAGAGATAAGGGCTTGAGCAAAAGGAGCTATGACTAACGCACCCACTCCTACCCCAGCCGTGGTGACCCCCAATACAACTCCCCTTTTGGCCACAAACCAGCGTGATGCTATTGAAGCTATTGGCAGGTAACAAAAACTATAACCCCCACCAGCCATAAGCCCGTAAAATACATAGAGATGCCAAGGCGCAGCTACAGTAGCCATAAGTGCAAAACCTGCGCCCATAACGACAATGGAGATCATAAGCGTCAGCCGAGGACCATATCTGTCGTTCAACCTACCGGCAACAAAGCTGAAACCGCCCAGGCAAATCATCAGCAGGGAATAAGCCCCTGACACCATAGCCCTTGACCAGCCCAGGTCTGTACACAGCTCCGTCAGAAAGACGCCGTAAGAATATAGACACCCGGATCCGACTAATAGGATTATGAAGCCAGCAGCTACTATTACCCAGCCGTAGAAGATTCTTTTCCCTAATTTTGGCATTCTCGCCCTGAGGGGTACCTTATGCTATTCCGGAGATAGGAAATATCGACACACCTTGACTAATGTTAGCACTTCGCAAGCAGCAAGAAATTTCAGAAGCTCCTTCAAGCTAGGCTAACTTCGCATAAGGTGTCTTGATTATAAAAGAGCAGCCAGCGGCTATAAACAGCGCTACTGCTCCTAAGATGATAGCAATATCATAGCTCCCTGTAATATCAAAAACGTAACCAGCTAGTAACGGACCAATCGCTCCGCCGATACCGACGGATAACGACAATATCCCAAGAATGCTGCCGTGGAATTTCATGCCAAACCAGTCGCCGACTACCGCCGGAACCAGAGGAACAAAACCGCCATAGCCAAAGCCAAAAATAGCCGAAAAGAGGTAAAACTGCCATGGCTGCCTTGCCTCTAGCAGCCATAACATCATTACCGCCATCAACAGGAAAACGATGATGAAAGACGCTTTTCTTCCAATTCTATCTGAGACCCTGCCCATAACTATCCTGCCTACAATACTAGCTCCACCCACAAGGCCAAGAGCAATAGCAGCAGTCATTTCCGCTACCCCGAGATGAACAGCGTATGCCTTCAAATGGACCATCACTATTTGAATCGGTATCAATACAAGCACATAGACCACAAACAAGAGCCAGAAGGATTTTGTCTTTGTCGCCTGCCTAACAGTGAAGTGCACCAGGCTAAGAGGTGAATTATCACCTGGCTTATCCCCCACTGGCGTTTCCTCAGCCCCATAGGGGCGGAGGCCTTTCTCCGAGGGGTCACGCCTCATTAGCCTGGAAACAGGAAAAACTATAATGAAAAAAAGTCCGGCGAGTATCAAATAAGCGGAGCGCCAGTCGAATCTAAAGATAAGGAATTGAGCAAAAGGAGCCAGAACCAGAGTCCCGATTCCTATCCCAGCCACGGTAATTCCCAACGCGGTGCCCCTCCTTTTCACAAACCAACGGGCTACCGATGAAGCAACCGGCATATAACCAAAACTTAACCCGGTGCCTACCATAACTCCATAGAATGCATAAAGCTGCCACGGGGCACTAATAGTGGACATAAGGGCATAACCTGTGCTCATGGCAATGATAGAGATCATAAGCGTCAGCCTTGGGCCATGTCTATCATTGAAACTACCTGCCCAAAAATAGGTAACGCCATGTGTAAACATGAACAACGAGTAAGCTCCAGATACCATTGTTCCTGTCCAGCCTAAATCCGTACATAGCTCGGTGAAAAAGATGCCATATGAATACTGGCAACCAAACTCCAAGACCAGAATTGTGCAGCCGGCAGCTACTATTACCCATCCATAGAAGATTTTTGTTTTTGGCTTACCATCCATATCAGTGCCTTACCTCAGAGACAACATAACCGGGTTAACTAGGTCAATCAAGAGACGGGACAAACTAACGACCAAAAAACGGCTTACACTGCCCCAGGTGTGGAGAAACACTGGCACAATCTCCCTGCTTCCTCACGGACCTGCTTGTCAACATGTTTATCGCCGGGGTGAGAAAGCACTTCACAACAAGAGGAGCAATGCACTTTATCTCACCTGTGGCAAAAACCCTCGTAGTTGCCGCGGGTAATACAAGGAACAGAGGCGCGCCACTTTCCTAAGGAACTTGCCCCTGAGCCGCAGGTAAGATGCCCACCATGATTGAGTCTTATGTCTGTAGCAATATCACCACGCTTCAATAGTCGGCCTTCACCGCTGTGTCATAATACTACTCTCAATATTATCGGTCAACGGGCAACCATACACAATCGGTCATGTTGCCACCTTTGACAGACTACAGTCAAACTGATAAATTATTGGTAGTTAGCAGCCATGAAGGTAGAGCGCTAGATGGCATTGACGGAAAGAAGAGAGGTAGTCCTGAGAATCATAATTCAGAGCTATATTGCTGTAGCAAAGCCTATAGCTTCAAAAGCGGTCGCCTGTGATTATGATCTCAAGCTAAGCCCGGCCACTATCCGAAATGATATGGCCTACTTAGAGAAAGAAGGGTATGTCACGCGCCTTCATCCTTCGGCTGGCGCCATTCCCACCGATAAAGCCTACCGCTACTATGTGGAATCGGTGAGCAGAGATGTTGAGATTCCCCTAGCTGAGCAATACCTTATTGCTGCGCTATTCCAAGAAGTAAAAGCAGAGATTGAGCAGCGGCTGAGACTGGCAGCGTCGCTGCTGGCAGACTTTGTTCAGAACGTGGCCGTGGTAACCCAGCCCAAAGCATCTCAATGTTACTTCAAGCACATCGACGTAGTAGCTTTGCATGATTTTCTAGCACTGCTTATTCTGGTCCTATCCGAGGCAAGAGTAAGACAAAAAATCCTGCCTTTCAACAAAAGGACTACCCAGGGTGACCTAACAAACTTGGCTACTAAGCTCAACTCTACTTATGCTGAGATGACTAGCGATGAAATATCAGCGGCGAAAACGGAACTCTCTCCTCAGGAAAAGCAAGTGACTGCTTGCATAACGGATATGATGGCTACTGAAAATAAGCTCGGACTGGGTAGGCCCTACCTTGAAGGATTACATCTAATGCTGAGTCAGCCTGAGTTTGCTAGCAGCCCCAGAGCGCTTAACTTGCTCTGGTTATTTGAAAAGGAAGACTGGCTGGAAAGCGTGTGTTACCGAGAGCTTGACCAACGAGGGATAAAGGTAGTAATTGGCCAAGAAAATCCGGACGAGGCATTACAAGATTTAAGCTTGATAATTGGTGAGTATGGGGTTCAGAATAGAGCAAAAGGTATTGTTGGTGTCATTGGACCGAAGCGAATGGACTACACCAGGGCTATCTCTTCGGTAGACTGCCTCAGCTCTCTTCTGAGTGAATCGGTAGCTGAGTATATGTAAAGGAGATTTAGCATTGGCCGAGGAGGAGAAACCACTCAACGACAATTCACCCCAGACGCAGATTGAGCCGAGAGAAGATGCCGAAGCACTAGAACAAGCTCTGCTCGAGGAAAAGGAGAGGTCAGAGAGGTACTTAGCTAACTGGCAAAGGGCTCAAGCTGATTTTATTAACTATAAGAAACGTGCTGAGCAGGAGAAAAGAGAGACGGTGGAATTTGCTAACTCTAAGCTTATTCTAGACTTGTTAGCTGTTGCTGACGATTTAGACAGGGCTTTCGCTTCACTACCATCTCGCCTTTCAAAGTCGGGCTGGATTGAAGGCATTAAGCTCGTCTACAACGAATTTGCGGCAATCTTGGAAGCACAAGGTCTAACTGAAATTGACGCCAAGGGAAAGCCATTCGACCCCCATTTACACGAAGCGGTGATGCATCAAGAGGGTGAGGAAGACATAGTCATTGAAGAAGTTCAAAAGGGCTATAAGCTCAAAGATAGAGTGCTTCGCCCAAGCAAGGTAATAGTGGGCAAAGGCAAAGAAAAGGAGGATTAGCTATGGCTAAAGCAATAGGTATTGATTTGGGCACTACTCTCAGTGCAGTAGCAGTAATGGAGGGAGGCGATCCTAAGATAATCCCTAGCGCTGAGGGAGGAAACCTAGTCCCTTCAGTGGTAGCAATAAGCAAGTCAGGGGAGAGATTAGTAGGAGAAATAGCCAAGCGCCAGGCAATAGTCAATCCCGAGAATACCATCTTCAGCATAAAGCGCCTCATCGGGCGCAAGTTTAACGACGCCACAGTCCAATATGATATGAAGCGGCTGCCCTACAGAATCACTGAGGCTCCAAACGGCGACTGCCGGGTAACGATGGGAGGCAAAGAATACAGCCCCCAAGAAGTCTCAGCTATGATACTACAGAAACTGAAGGCAGATGCTGAGGCTTATCTTGGGGAAAAGGTCACCGATGCCGTAATCACTGCCCCAGCTTACTTCAATGATAGCCAACGGCAGGCAACCAAAGATTCTGGTACCATAGCTGGGCTTAACGTTCTGCGTATCATTAATGAACCCACGGCTTCATCTTTGGCTTACGGCATGGACAAGAAAAAGGATGAAACCATCGCTGTGTATGACCTCGGTGGCGGCACCTTCGATATTTCCATATTGGATTTAGGTGAAGGAACATTCCAAGTCAAATCAACTAATGGTGATACCCACCTCGGTGGTGATGATATTGACCAAAGAATCATGGATTGGCTATGCGATGAATTCAAGAAAGAGCAAGGCATTGACTTAAGACAAGACAGAATGGCATTACAGCGTATGAAGGACGCTGCTGAAAAGGCCAAGAAAGAGCTATCCACAGTGAGCCAAACTGAGATAAGCCTTCCCTTCATCACCGCTGACGCCACCGGCCCTAAGCACCTCAGCATGGTGCTCACCCGAGCCAAGCTGGAGCAGTTGTCAGCCGATTTGATAGAGGGGAGCCTCGGACCTTGCCGCCAGGCTCTAACTGATGCCGGGCTCACAGCGGCTCAAATCAACAATGTGATTCTGGTCGGTGGCCAAACGAGGATGCCAAAAGTCCAAGACACTTTGACTAAATTCTTCGGGAGTGAGCCTGTCAAGGGAGTCAATCCTGACGAGGCAGTAGCCTTAGGCGCCGCTATCCAGGCTGGAGTGCTCAAGGGTGAAGTAGAAGAGGTCCTACTTCTTGATGTTACCCCGCTTACTTTGGGCATAGAGACTTTGGGAGGAGTAGCTACACCCCTGATCCCTCGCAATACCACTATCCCCACCTCCAAAAGCCAGATCTTCAGCACGGCTGCTGACAGCCAGCCAAGCGTGGAAATACATGTGCTTCAGGGAGAGCGACCTATGGCAGCTGATAACCGAACTCTGGGGCGCTTCATGCTCGATGGCATTTTGCCAGCGCCCAGAGGCGTACCCCAAGTTGAGGTGACCTTCGACATTGATGCCAACGGCATCCTCAACGTTAGTGCTCTTGACAAGGGCACAGGCAAAGAGCAGAAGATTACTATCACCGCCTCCAGCGGGCTCAGCAAGGAGGAGGTAGAAAAGATGAAACGAGAGGCTGAGAGTTTTGCCGCTGAAGATGCCAAGCACAAGGAACAGGTGGAGATACGCAATTCTGCCGATAGTCTAGCTTACACTGCGGAGAAAACGCTTCGTGACTACGGAGATAAAATACCTGGCGATGTGAAACAAGAGATAGAAAGCAAGATAGCCAGTGTCAAGTCGGCCCTCCAAGGAACTGATGTAGACTCCATCCGTAACTCGGTGCAAGAGCTATCACAAGCGATGCAGAAGGTTGGAGCATCAGTCTACCAACAACCAGGACAACCACCTCCCGCTGGCGAACAAGGCCCTGGTGGCAAGCCTGGCGAAGGAGGAGAGGATACAGTGGAAGGCGAATTCCGTGAGGTATAAAGCACAATTCTCAGCCATCTCCCTTGATGGGTGGCGAATTAGGATGAGGAGAGGAAATGCTTAAGTTTGCTCTGGAGCAGTTTGAGCAAGCCGCTGACCGAATCAGACAAAGGGCAATAGCAGAACACAGGTTAATCGATAACCCTTCTGAGAAGGATCTGAGATTACTTGTGGAAAATGAGCCTGGGATTAGCAAAACGAAATATGGAAATTTTGTCGCTCAAAGCGAGCCCACTTCCAGGGCTGCCATGTTCACTAAGAATAGCGTGGACCATCCCTTTGGCAAAGAAGAGCTAGAGCTGATGGCTCAGTGCGAAACCGCTCTAGCCAGGGAGAAGTTGGTTTCTACCGATAGAATTGTGGGCAATGAGAATAGCGGAACGACAGTTAGATTAACTGTTCCTGAACGCTTCGCACATGTTGCCTACGGCGGAGGAGGTCTTTTTATACCTGCTAGCGAAGAGGTTAAACAGCCGACGTATGAGATTTTGATGTTTACCGATGACACTTTTGAAACTAACAAACGCAAGCCGCTTCCTCAAAAAGACATTGCTATCAGGCTAGCCATGCTGGATAACGGGAGGGTCATCAAAATAATCAGGAATAGCAACTACATAGGCGAGTATAAGAAGGGAGTTTTCGCCGCGGAAGACTGGGTGGCCAAAACCAGACGAGGGGGGATTTTCCTGCACGCAGGTTGCAGAGAGGATCGTCTTCAATCCACTCACGGTGATCATCAAATCGTTCGATCTTTATTTCTCGCTTTAACCGCGAATGGAAAAACAACCTTAACCTCTAAGATTCTTGCCAGAAAGGGGAATGAGCAATCCTGGCTCATTCAAGACGATGGTGGGACTCTTATGCCTGACGGTTCTTTCCACGGCTTTGAAGCTGGAGGGGTATATGTAAAAACAGAGGGCGTAAACCCGGGCAACCAAATAGAAATATTTTATGGGCTGTTAAAACCACAAGCTCTATGTGAGAACGTTTACGTAACAGAAGACGGGGACTTCGACTTCTACAATTTCGAAAGAACAACAAATGGTAGGGCAGTGATACGCAGAAAAGATTTCATGCACGCTAGTCCTTATATTGATGTTGATAAGGTTGACAATCTGATCCTTATCACCAGAGGACCGTTAATCCCGGCAATATCAAAATTGACTCTGGAGCAAGCTGTAGCTCTTATGGTCCTAGGACAAGCAATGGAATCTTCGGCTGGTGACCCAACCCAAGCGGGGAGAATTAGAAGTGAGTTCTTCTACGACCCCTTCGTCGCTGGTGACAAAGCAGCCCACGCCAATAGGTTCTATGAGATATTAGAGGGGTTTCCGCAGGCAAATTACTACCTGCTAAATACTGGAGGAATAGGCACCAGAGGGATGGATACCCCAGAGTCAGACGAAGAGAGAAGACATTATAGAGATATAAAATTGGAGGATACCCTCGCTATATTGGACTCCTTGCTAAGAGGAGGGCTCGAAGACTGGATAGACTCACCCACAGGATTCAAGGTGCCGGGAGCAGTAAGGTATCTAGATGATATCTATTCACACCCCGAGAAGCTTTATACCAAGGGTGAATTCGAAGAGCAACAAAGAGCGGTTACCAGAACCAGACGTGACGTAGTGGACCAGTTCGGCAACTCTCTACATCCCAACATAAGAGCTGTTCTGTAAATCCTGAGAGCTAAGCGCAATTAGAAACGTCATCAGCCTGCATCAATTGCATGCTGATTTGCTTTGAGACATAGTGAGGGCTAAAATGCTCTAGCTACTCAAATAAGAGACGAGGTGGGAGGAATGACTAACTATGGTGAGTTCTACGAGCGCGTGAAGAAAGAGAAAACACAAATAATGGAGAAGCTGGAGCAGCTAAAGGCTCGCGAACAGCCGCCGGGGGAACGACGAGAAGGTAGTCCCTTTGGTAAAAGGGAGGAGGAGGCAAGCGAGGTATTCGAGCTAGAAAAGAGATTGGCTCTGGAGCAAAAGGTAAGAGCCACTCTTGCTGAGATAAACCATGCCCTGGAAAAATATGAAGCTGGCAGTTACGGGCTATGCGACTCTTGTGGACAACCGATAGAGCATGATCGCCTTGAAGCATTACCTCAAGCAAGCTTGTGCTTAAGCTGCAAAACGCGCCAGGCAAAGAATGCGAAAGCAGCAGGATAGAAAGCAAGTAGGGCCACTTCTACTTATTGCTGCTTCAGTGGTTGCCCTTGATCAATGGAGCAAATCCTGGATTAGAGCCAATCCACACCCAGTGGAGTTACTGCCGGGGTTTTTGAATATAGTCTATAGTGAAAATCGCGGCGCTGCTTTCGGCTTGCTTGTCAACCAAACCTTTCTGATCACTATCACCATAGCTATTCTAGCTGTTATCATTCTCCTGCTTATCCGTTACCCCTCCCTACCCACCACTCCAACGCTCATATCCGCTGGCTTGATTTTCGGCGGTGCCACTGGCAATTTGATGGATCGCCTTCGCTTTGGCTACGTGACCGACTTCATTGACGTCCGCCTGTGGAATGACTTCCATTGGCCAGCTTTCAACTTCGCTGATAGCGCCATAGTAATAGGCACCTTTATAATGGCTTATTCCCTATACCAATTGGGATTGTTTGGGAAAGTGTATGACCACAACCACAGAACCGAAAGGTAAGACAATTCAATTCATCGCTCCCGTATCATCAGGCATCCGCTTGGACAGGTATCTAGCCGAAGTCCTCCCTGAATTCTCTCGATCCTACATACAGAAATTGATTACGCAAGGCTACGTTTCAATCAATGAGCAGAGTACAAAGTCAAGCCAAAAACTAAATAACAGGGATAGGATAGCAATTACAGTTCCTCCGCCACCTACTCATCCCATAGCAGAACCAACTGCCTTGACCGTAATCTATGAGGATGCAGACATCATGGTCATAGATAAACCTGCCGGGGTAGTCGTTCATCCATCTCCAGGACATCCCAGCCATACTTTGGTCAATGCAATCCTCAGTCACTGTCCAAGTTTAGCTTCAAGTAACGACATGATACGCCCCGGCATAGTCCACAGACTAGACAAAGATACATCAGGGCTAATGGTCATTGCCAAGAATGACTACGCCAGACAATTCTTAGTCAATCAGTTCAAAAGCCATGCGGTAACGAAGAACTACCTCGTCCTAGTTAAAGGCAAGCTAACTCAGGAACAAGGGGTAATCGAAGCGCCTATTGGGCGAGATCGCCGTAACAGGCAGAAAATGGCAGTAGTAATAGAAACAGGAAAGGAAGCTAGTACGCAATATCAAGTCAAACAATACTTGAACAATTACACTCTGCTTGACGTCACGCCCAGAACTGGACGCACACATCAAATCAGGGTGCATTTGAAAGCCATTGGTTACCCTGTAGTCGGTGACTCTGTCTATGGGACGAGATATAAGCATGAAGCTTTGGCCTCGTGTATGAAAAGACAATTCATCCACGCTTACCGCCTTGGCTTCTGCTTGCCATCAACCAGTGGATATCAAGAATTCACGTGTCCCTTGCCACCAGACTTGAAGCAAGCCTTACAGCTCCTTGCTCATAATGCCTAAGGGCTTGCCCTAAGGATGCAAGACATGCTATATTCGCACAGAAAGCTAAGGTAGAAAGGATGCGAGAGCTTGAAATCCTTAGAGCAACTTGCTACTGAACAAATGCAGAGGGAAGGTAAACTTCTATCACAACTGCTGGGCGAAACCGGAATGGAAAATATCGCCTGTTTTGAAGCTAGCTTGACTGAACAACAAAGTCGGCTCTTGTTCGAGATAACTACTGAGATAGAAGACACCGAGAATGCCTTAAGACAAGCAGAACAGCTTGTCCAGAGACTTAAGAAACACTTGGAGCAGCTAAAAGGTCTGCAAAAAGTACTCTCTAAATAGCATTCTTTGATCCCGTCCGCTCCTGGTGATATTACCGGCCAAATGTGCCACACTATACAGTTATGGCATCTGAGTCAGAGAAACCAATCAGGGTTCGTTTTGCCCCCAGCCCGACAGGCTATCCACACTTAGGCAACATTAGGACTGCCCTATTCAATTGGCTTTTTGCTCGCCATCACAGCGGCAAATTTATCTTACGCATTGAAGACACTGACATCGCCCGAAAAGTAGAAGGAGCAGCGGAAGCTATACTGAGCAGCTTACGGTGGCTTGGGCTAGACTGGGATGAAGGTCCCTATCTTCAATCACAACGCTTGAATTCTTACCACGAAGTTTCGAACAGGTTGCTTAAGGAAGATCATGCTTACCCATGCTATTGCTCTCCTGAGCGCCTAGAGATGATGCGCCAGGAGCAAATGAAACGAAAACTGCCGCCAAGATATGACGGCCATTGCCGACGTTTAACGCAACAGGAGAGGACCCAACTGGAGGCAACTGGCATTACTCCCGTAGTTCGCTTTAAAACACCGTTGGCGGGCGAAACCACATTCCATGACTTAATCCGCGGGCAAGTAACTTTCAAAAATAGCACTTTGAACGATTTCATCCTGCTCAAATCTGATGGCTATCCAACATATCACCTGGCCAATATAGTGGATGACCACCTAATGGCTATCTCTCATGTCCTTAGGGCAGATGAATGGATCTCTAGTACTCCTCGCCACATACTGCTTTATCAGGCTTTAAACTGGCAACCTCCGCAATTCGCTCATCTGCCGATGATACTTGGTTCTGACAGGTCCAAACTCTCCAAGCGCCATGGTGCCACCACCATTATTGAATATAGAGACCAAGGCTGCCTCCCTGAAGCAATGTTCAACTTCCTAGCGTTGCTGGGCTGGTCGCTTGATGATAGAACTGAGTTGCTAAGCCGAGAAGAACTAATAAAGCACTTCTCCCTGGAAAGAATAAGTAAAACTGCAGCTATCTTTAATAAACCTAAGCTGGAATGGATGAATGGAGTTTACCTGCGACGATTGAGCCCAACGGAATTCAGCCGCCAGGCTACCGCGTTCCTAGATAGGGATCTGCCGGCTTCAGTAAGACGCCCACTAGATATGGACTACGCCCGCCAAATCACCCCGCTGCTTCAGGAACGCGCTAAGACCTTGGGGGAGATTCCCCAACTTGCTGACTTCTTCTTCCTCGACAAGTTGCACTACGACACCAGCTTGCTTCTAGCCAAAGGAATAAACAGTGAATCAGCTGCCAATGTTATCCAGATTGCAATGCAAAGACTGGAAAACATAAAAACCTGGGACGCTAGCCCACTGGAAGACACTCTTCGCCCACTGGCAGCAGAATTAAGTCTAAGCACGGGGAGCTTCTTTGGCTTACTACGCGTGGCCATCACAGGGCGCACTGCAGCACCACCCCTATTTCAGACTATGGCGGTATTGGGCAGAGAGAAATGCTTTAACAGGCTTGCTGCCGCCTGGCAAAGGTTGTCGACTGATTGACAGAGGTCAATTTTTAGTATATCTTTACCGTTTGAAAATCCACAGTTAAGGAGGGCCGGTGATGCCAGATATGAATATGATTGTCTGCTGTAAGCAAGTGCCTGATCCTGAAGCACCTCCATCGGTGTTCAAGGTTGACACAGCGGCTAATAAACTGAGCTTGCCACCAGATATGAAGCCAGTGGTCGGCCAGTATGATGAATTTGCCCTGGAGGCTGCTCTGAAAATCAAAGATAAGGCAGGCGGAAAGATCACAGTGCTTAGCCTAGGTAATAACATAGTCCGCGATGTGATAAAAAAGACTTTGGCTGTAGGAGGTGACGAGCTTATACTTCTGGAGGATGACGCCTTTGAGGAGGGTGACAGTTGGTCAATTGCCTATGCTCTGGCTATGGCGATCAAGAAAGTTGGGGAGTACGACCTTATTTTCTGCGGTAGGGAATCTTCTGACTGGGATGCCGGGCAAGTTGGCTTAGGCATAGCCGAGATTCTGGGAATTCCCGCGGTAACCTTAGCTCGAAAAGTAGAGGTGACTGATGGAAAAGCTAGGATAGAGCAGGTCGTCCCTGATGGTTATCAAGTCATCGAAGTGAATCTTCCTGCGGTGATCACGGTGACAAGTGAATTGGGTAGTTTGCGCTATGCTGCCCTGAAAGGAATTATGGCAGCAGCTAAGAAACAACCCACCGTGTGGAAACCGGCCGATATAGGACTTGAGCCTTCGCAGGTTGGTGCTGCTGGAAGGATTGCCAAGCTAGCCAGACTCTTCCAACCAGTCAAAGAAGCCAAATGCGAGATGATCGAAGGGGAAAGTCCTGCAGAGGCTGGTGCCAATTTAGCTGTAAGACTTAGAGAAGCAAAAATACTGTAACGTCTAGGGGGCAATAATGGCTGAATATAAAGGTGTAATAGTCTATGGCGAGTTAATTGAGGGAAAGTTACCCTCTATCACTACTGAATTATTGGGAGGTGGCCGAAGTCTTGCCAACGAACTCAACGAAGATTTGTCCTGTGTGTTGCCCAGCGACGCGGTTGGCGATGGCCCAAAAGAAGCAATCGCTTTTGGGGCTGATAGAGTTTACACAGTAGAAGACCCTTCACTCAAGGAGTACCAAGGAGATGCTCATATTCAAGTTGCCGAGAAGCTAGCTAGGGAGACCTCGCCTCGAATCATACTTATGGGGCAAACATCTATAGGTAGAGATTTGGCTCCCCGGCTCGCCTTTAGACTGAAAACCGGTTTATCAACAGACTGTATTGACCTAAGCATAGACCCAGAAACAAAGCTGGTTCAGCAAACGAAACCCGTATACGGAGGTAACGCCCAAGCTATATTTACCTGCGACATAATGCCCCAGATAGTCACTATCAGAGCAAAGGCAATGTCACCAATAGAACGGGATGGCTCAAGAAAAGGTGAAGTTATACCAATGAAGATTGAAATGGACACGTCAGCTATAAGGACAAAGATAGTAGAAAAGGTAAGGGAAAAGGTAGCTGGCCTTAAGCTTGAGGATGCCCCAGCGATAGTCAGTGGAGGCAGAGGCATTGGTAGTCCAGAGCCTTTCAAGACTACTCTAAAGGAGCTAGCCGACTTACTCCATGGCGCGGTAGGAGCTACACGCCCACCTGCTGATCATGGTTGGGTGCCTGAAGCGATGCACATTGGCTTGACAGGCAAGATTGTTGCTCCAGATCTTTACATTGCTATAGCCATATCTGGAGCTAGCCAACATATAGCCGGTTGTTCTGGCTCGAAAACCCTAATAGCCATTAACAAAGACCCGGAGGCAAACATATTTAGGGAAGCGGCATTCGGAGTAATCGGCCGCTACGAAGAAGTAGTGCCCGCCTTTACCCAAAAACTGCACGATTTGCTGGCCAAGTAAGAAGCTATTCTTTGCTCTGCTTCGCCTCAGCAATGATTCTCTGGCTGATATGGGAAGGCACCTCTTGGTAGTGGCTAGATTCCATAGTGAAGCTGCCACGGCCCTGTGTTATCGCCCTTAAATCTATAGCATAATGAAGCAGTTCAGCATAGGGTGCCTCGGCTGTAATGACATTGTTATTACCCTCAGGACTCATACCAAGCACATGGCCCCTTTTGGAATTAAGGTCACCGATGATATCACCGGTTAATGCTTCGGGTACAGTGATAGCAATGTCCATTATGGGTTCAAGCAATACAGGCTGTCCCTGAGATAGCCCCTTCTTCAACGCTTGAGCTCCAGCAACCTTGAACGCGATATCCGAAGAATCTACAGGATGAAAGCTGCCATCATACAGCGTCACTTTTACATCAACCACAGGATTTCCAGCCAGCACACCACCCTCCTGTTTTGTCTCATTGACTCCCTTCTCCACAGAAGGGATATAGTTCGAGGGTATAGCCCCTCCAACAATCTTTTTCTCAAACTCAAATCCGCCCCCTCGAGGCAAGGGCTCCAATTCCAAAAAGACATGTCCATATTGACCATGCCCCCCGGTCTGCTTCTTATGCTTATATTCCGCCTTAACTGGCACGGTAATGGTCTCCCTATAGGGAATCCGCGGTGGCTCTAACCTCACCTTCACACCAAACTTGCGATGCATCCTTTCTTTAACCATCTCTAAATGACTATCACCAATCCCAGAAACAATAATCTCACTAGTATCCGGATCGCGACGTACCCTTAAAGAGGGATCCTCCTCACAAATCCTGGGCAACACGGTGCTCATCTTATCCAGATCACCTTTCGTTTCAGGTTGAATCGCCATGCCGAAATGCGGTTCAGGAAAATCGATGCCCTCCAAAATTGCAGGATGCTCATGAGCACAAAGAGTATCCCCGGTCGTAGTCAAACCTAATTTAGCTATTGCTCCAATATCTCCAGCGACTAGTTGGCCCACAGGCTGTTGCTGTTTGCCCACGGGGATAAAAAGCTGACCAATACGTTCCATGCTATTTTTGTTGGCATTCCAGGCCTGCGAATTACTGAACATAGCACCTGAGTAAATCCGCAAATAGCTAATCTTGCCCGTAAATGGGTCAGCACTAGTCTTGAAAACAAGACTGGCTAACGGCGCTCCCGTATCTACCTTACTCCCCTCTTCGTCTCCCGATATCGAATGCACCGCCAGAGCAGTAGCCTTTTCCTCTGACGAAGGTAGATAGCCACAAATAGCATCAAGTAATAAACCAACGCTGATATTATGTAAAGCAGAACCAACGCAAACGGGCACTAGTTTACCTGACACGGTTGATTGTTTTATAGCTTTAAGAATTTCCTCGTTGCTTATCTCTTCGCCCTCCAAATATCTGCCAATCAGTTCATCATCAACCTCAACCACAGCCTCGACCAGCTTTTCTCGATGATATTTGGCTTGCTCCAAAAGAGAAGGGGATAACTCTACTTCCTGTGAAGCAGAGCTAGCATAGCCTTTCATAGTCACCAGGTCCACAGCGCCTTGAAAACCACTCTGGGAGCCTATGGGTAGTTGGACTGGCAAGCATCTTGCTGCCAATTTAGCCTGGATTTCCTCCAACCTACGAAAGAAATCAGCGTTATCCCGATCCATCTTGTTGATGAATATCAAGCGGGGAAGGTTTAGCTTTTCGGCATAACCCCACACCTGCTCTGTGCCCACTTCCACCCCTGAAGCAGCACAAACTAGAATTACTGCTCCATCGCTGACACGCAAACCAGCCTTGACCTCGCCAACAAAATCAGCATAGCCAGGAGTATCAATAACGTTTAATTTGTTTTCCTTCCACTCCTGCGGCAGCACAGACAGGTTCACGCTCATGTGCCGTTCTATTTCGCTAGGCTCATAATCGGATATGCTGGTGCCATCATCAACGCTACCTAGCCTTTTGGTGACCCCTGAAGTGAATAACATCGCTTCAGCAAGGGAAGTCTTGCCAGCACCATAATGAGCTAACAACACAACATTACGAATTTCGCCTGGTTTATATGAGTCTACCATTCAATTACTTCCTCTCTTTTCAGCTTCTCTGCCTTTTCCTCTGTATCACTGCAATTATAAGCTGCCGCCCAGAGGATAAGCAACAATTGTCACCTCGAAAAATTAGATGCTATAATCAGCCTATCGAAGAGCTAACATGAAGCTGAGTTACCAACAGGTGGAGCACATCGCTCGGTTAGGTCGTTTGGCCTTGAGCCAGGCTGAAATTGAAAACTTCAGCCTCCAGCTATCTAACATCCTGGAGAATTTCGAGATACTTCAGCAGGTAGACACAACGCATATACCACCAACAACTCGAACTAACCCGTTACAAAACATCTTCCGGGAGGATGAAGTAGCTGAATCATATCCCCAAAATGCGATTCTAGCCAATGCTCCCCAACAGGAAGAGAATTGCTTCAAAGTAAAAGCAATATTGGAGTAAGTGCAGTCATAGATGTACACGCAAACCTGGGACGATTGGCATGAAATTATCATATCACGACCACAGGCTTGAAGAGAGGCTGTGAATACATAAGTGAGTGAGTTATATCAGCTAACCATTCATGAGGCACACGAGCTTCTAAAGCAGAGGAAAATCTCCTCCGTTGAGCTGACCAAATCGGTATTGAGGCGTATTTCCCAAATAGAAGACAAGCTGCATGCTTGTGTCACTATCGCCGACGAATCAGCATTGAAACAAGCAAAAAAGATAGACGATTGCATAAAGAATGGGGATATCGCGCCTTTGACCGGAATACCAGTGCTGGTCAAAGACATCATATGCACCAAAGGGATACGAACTACCTGCTGTTCAAAAATATTAGAAAATTTTGTCCCGCCTTATGATGCCACGGTTATAGAGAAACTGAAGGCACAAAAGGCAGTAATGCTGGGCAAATCAAACATGGATGAGTTCGCCATGGGCTCTTCCACAGAACACTCCGCCTTCTTCCCTACCCATAATCCCTGGGATCTAAGCCGTGTCCCCGGGGGCAGCAGCGGCGGCCCAGCCGCTGCCGTGGCCAGCGATGAATCCATTTATGCTCTTGGCTCCGACACCGGCGGTAGTGTCCGTCAACCGGCGGCACTATGCGGTGTAGTTGGTCTCAAACCAACCTATGGTCGAGTGAGTCGCTTCGGCCTAGTCGCCTTCGCCAGCTCACTTGACCAAATCGGCCCATTGACAAAGGATGTCACCGACTGCACCCTGGTAATGAACACCATTGCTGGGCATGACCCTAAGGATTCGACCACGGTTCAATATCCTGTGCCAGACTATACTCAGCACTTGATTCCCGACCTCAAAGGGCTGAGAGTTGGCATTCCTGAGGACTACTATGTAGAAGGCATGCAAACTGAAGTGAGAACGGCTTTGGAGGTAGCTATAAGGAAGCTAGAGGAGCTGGGCGCGAAAGTGGACTGGGAAGCCTCCTTGCCACACACCAAATATGCTTTAGCCGCCTATTACATACTCGCTCCCTCTGAGGCCTCAGCAAACCTGGCTCGCTATGACGGGGTAAAATATGGCTTCTCCGCCCCAAATGCCAGCAACGTGATAGAGGCAACAGAAAAAACACGACAATTTGGCTTCGGAATCGAGGTTAAAAGACGGATAATGCTGGGCACTTACGCTCTGTCCGCTGGTTACTACGAGGCCTACTATCTCAAGGCACAGAAAGTGCGCACCTTGATAAGACAAGAATTTGACCAAGCATTCAAAAAATATGATGCTCTAGTCACTCCAACTTCGCCGACAGTAGCTTTCAAACTTGGTGAAAAGTTGGAAGACCCAATGCAAATGTACTTAAGCGATGTCTGCACCTTACCTATAAATATTGCTGGCGTGCCAGCTATCTCTATTCCCGCTGGCTTTGCTGATGGCTTACCTATAGGTATGCAGATAATAGGCAAGCCTTTCGATGAAGGAACGATATTGCGCATTGCCTTTGCCTACGAGCAAGCAAGCGACTGGCATAAGAGAAAACCCCCGTTATAATGACAATAGTACAAGTGAAATGCTACTCGAGCTACACTTATGCCCAAGAACCCCAATCTTTTACTTGGCAGGAGAAGGATAATAAGGTGGAGAGGATAGAAAAAGCGTGGCAAGAGCCAGGCAAAAGATTGTTTCAAGTCACTACCGAAGATGGGAAGTCATTTGAGTTGTGTTACCATGAAACAAATGGGCAATGGTCAGCTACTGAGTTGCTAGTCTAGCACGCTGAAGAAGCTTCATTTTCTCTTTGACTTCTTCCATCGTCTCTCTGGCTATGGCTTCAGCTCGACGAGCCCCCTCAGCGAGAACTTCAGCAACATAATTGGGTTTAGCTGCTATAGCGGCTCTCTTTTCCCTGAAAGGCTCAAGAGTCGAGCTGATATTTTGAGCCAGTATCTTCTTGCAATCAACGCAGCCAATGCCGGCACGACGACACTCAGAGCCAATCTCTTCCACTCGCTCAGAGGTGAAAAACTCATGCAGCCGGAAAACATTGCACACCTCAGGATGTCCTGGGTCAGAGCGATACCTCCGAGCTGGGTCTGTAACCGCGGTCATAACCCGCTCCAGTATCTCTTGAGGTGACGCAGCTATCTCAATATGATTGTTATAGCTCTTGCTCATCTTCTGCACTCCATCCAAACCCAACACCAAAGGAAAAGAGGTAAGCTTTGCCTGCGGCTCAGGAAATACTAATCCATAAAGGGAATTGAAGCGTCGCACTATCTCCCGAGCCAATTCAAGATGGGGAAGCTGGTCCTCACCTACAGGAACAACATCCCCTTTATAAAGAGCAATGTCGGCAGTCATGAGAACAGGGTAACCTACCAGACCGTAATTAACATTATGTGGCTGCATCTTCACTTTTTCCTTAAACGTAGGAACACGCAACAACCAGCTTAGCGGAGTCAACATACCAAATAAAGTATGAAGTTCCATTACCTGAGGCACGTGAGACTGGATGAAAACAATGCTCTTCTGAGGGTCAATGCCTGCCGCCAGCCAGTCAAGCACCATCTCGTAAGTATCTTCCTGAAGCATTTCCGTGCTCTCAAGCGTAGTGAGAGCATGAATATCCACCACACAGTAGACGCAGTCATATTCGTCCTGAAGGGCCACCCAGTTTCGCACAGCTCCTAAGTAATTACCGATATGCTGCTTGCCTGTGGGGCGGAAGCCAGAGAAAACACGCTTCGCCATTTGTTTGTTACCGAAGTTTAGCATACAGGAACAATTTATTGGTAGCCTAATCTGGAAGGATACCCGCCCTTCGTTTCGGAAGAAAAGCTTTCACTGCAGCTTTGCAGCAACCAGCTAGTTTCCTACCCGAAATATGAGGCCAGCTCTGACTCATAGAAGATGGCATCACCGTGCGCCAGAATCCAGCACAGACCCCAGCCGAGTCATTCGTATTCCTTGGGGACTGCACAAATGAAAACCATAGGTTCGCTTGATGATTTGTTTCTATACTGGTGTTTTTCCTCAGGGAGAATCAGAGCGAAATCGCCTTTCTTGACCTCACGCTCTTCACCGTTTTCCATAACTATGGCGCCATTACCTTCAATTATATAGTTCAAGTGTTCAAACGGATGTTGGTGAAAGGGGCTGTAGCCATTGGGCTCAACACTAAATACGCGAAAGGAAAATGTTGGCGCACCATCACTCTTTGACAAAGGAACCTGCTTATAGACATTTTCTGCGCCTTCCATTTGTGCCTTCATCTTTTCAACCCTATCCAGACTCGTTACCTTCATATATAAACCTCCATGAGCCAACTAGATATATACTCTTAGAGAATATCAATCGCTACGATATAAACCTCGCTATCCGTTCCATCGCTTCGGCAATACGCTCTAGAGGCAGTACATTGGAGATACGCACATATCCCTCACCACTCTTTCCATAAGTGGAACCAGGTATCATCCACACATTTTCCTTCTCAAGAAGTCTTAGAGAGAAATCTTCTGATTTGTAACCCTTAGGAATCCCCCCCCAGCAATAGAAAGTAGCTCTGGGGTTCATCATATCAAGTCCCATCTTTCTCCAAGCCTTAACTACCACATCCCGCCTTTCAGCAAACATCTTGTTCCTTTCCTCCATCCAATCAGTAGGCCCTGTCAGTGCAGCAGTGCTGGCCACCTGTAGGGGGTAGAATAACCCCCGATCCGCCTGAGATTTAATTTTTGCCATTGCGCCGATGATTTCCTTGTTTCCCAAAAGCATTCCTACCCGCCAGCCACAACTGTTGAACGATTTGGACATGGTGTTGATTTCAACCCCCACTTCCTTGGCACCGGGGAATCTAAGAAAACTGGGCGGTTTGTATCCATCAAAGCTGAGATCTATGTACGGGTTGTCGCTTATCACCCACACATCGAATTCCTTTGCCCATTCGATGAGCCTTATGAAAAAATCGTCATCGGCAGTAGCCGTGGTTGGGTTGTTAGGAAGACTGATCCAGATCATCTTTGCCTCTTTTGCCACGTCAGCCGGTATTGCATCCAGAGCGGGGAGAAAGTCGTTTTCTTTCAGCAAAGGGTAAAATTCCACCCTACCACCGGCAATTTTCGCCCCAGCTTCATAGGAGGGATAGGCCGGATCAGAGATCAACACCACATCCCCGGGATCCAAAAGACAGTTATGCATTTGGAAAAGCATTTCAGCAGCCCCCAGGGCGTATATAATCTCCGTTTCCGGGTCCACATCCGCTCCATGGCGACGCTTGTACAGATCAGCAATGGCCTCATAGAACGGTTTTATGGGGTAGCGAGATGGGTAGTGGTGGTTGTCTGGATTCAACGCCGCCTCTGCGAGAGCCTTTAACTGATGCTCCGGCGGAGTTGCATCAGGGTCACCCAGACCAAGGTTTATCACATCTCTACCCTCAGACCTCATCTGTGCTACCTTTCGGTTCATTACCGGACCAAGATAAGCTTTGAAATTATTCATTTTGTTCGCCAGCCTCATGATTTACCTCCTTGGGATCTTCTTGTTGGTGACATTCACATACTCGGATTATAGCACACAGAACTTATTGGAGCACCCAACCATAATGCAGGCCAATCCGACCTGTTTTCCCAAATCTTTTTGGTAGTTCGCATTGGAAGCATTCCAAACTCCTGTTTCAGGAGACTTCGACAAAAGCAAGGCCTAACGTTACACCGGGGCATCGTCTGGCTGGGAACCAAGAAAGCACCTCGCTCGTGCAGTTCATCAAGAACCGGTTCTGCCACGAGACGGGCTAAGCTTATGGCAAAGGCGTAGAATGCATTGTGACCGCTATCGGAAATGGCGAGTGGGGACCTTTCCTGGCTGCTGCGTCCAATCATTTTGGCATAGAATTCAAGGTGTAGTCGGAGCTTCGGCTGAGAGGCTCTCCAGCACCTCTTCAGGCACAACCTCAGCTACTTGAGCCACTGCTTCTGATCCTATAGCCTCTGCGGCCTCCAGGGCGCCTTCAACTGCACTGGCTACAGCTTTTTCCTCGGACAAACCGACACGTTCAGCCATTTCCCTGGCTGCCTCCATTGTCTTGAGCGTAGCCGTACCGAGCTCAGCTCCAGTTTCTCTTGCCCCCTGGATGATTCCTTGACTGGCTCCCAGTATGGCATGCTCAGGTTCCACACCGGCTTGGCCCGAAACTTTCACCAGGCCTTCCATTACCGGACCAGCCAGCTGTTCCACACCCACAGGTTTCTCGCTGACAACATGAATAGCGCCGCGTGCCGCGTGCCGTGTAATTTCAATGCCATGTACCTTCACCTTGTCCTTATCCCTCCAAACCGCGGCCAAGCCATTCTCCAACCCCTTGGTCAGTTTCTTGGTTACTCTACGACCACGAATTGCGGCTGAGGTGGCTGCTCTAGCCATCTCACCTATTTCGTAGACGGTAACACCCATGGCAACATCTAAGCCGGGAATTGGCACTCGCTTGATGAAGCCAAAGGGGAAGTTGCTCAAAAAGGCGAACCCTGGTACCGAACTCATCGGTCGTGAGAACTCACGCATCTGGGACATCAATGACTCAAGAATTACCTCACGGCTTAGCTCACCCTCCTCACGAACTATGGCCAATGTACCCAAGCTAATCAAGCCCACCATGAAAGCGATGCCGAAGAGGAAATCCCGACCCATAATGCTGAGAGCCGGAAGCTGAACCGTGCTAACCGGAACAATCCAGGTGAAAGTAACATTAAGCTGGCGCACGCTGAAGAAGTCTGCTAGGAGACCTCCAAACAGGGGGCCTACCCCGGCCCCTAGATTAGTGGCTAGAGATGCTGCGGCTAGATAAGAGGTCGATTCGCCTTGCGGTGCCAGCTTCAAGCCGATTGTGCCTACCGTGAGGGTCACCGCAGCGTTAGCAATTCCGGCGAATATGTGCAGGATAACCAGAAGAGGTATAGTCAGAAAGTACCTTTCTGGCATGGCGGTAAACATCCAACCCAAGATAACCAGAAGGTAAAGAGAGACGCCCAGTGACAGGACCGACTTGCTCCCGACGCGGTCAGCAAAGGGGCCCCAGATACGAAGAAATAACATATTGGATAGCTGACTTAGGACGCTGAGGCCGATAACCCATGTAAGCGGCAGACCTAGCCGCTGAAGCATGTAGACAGCGAAGAAGGGGATAGCCAGGTTTAAGGCAAATCACCAGACGAACAGGAATTGTATCAACCGCCTGAAGTTTACATCACGAAACGGTGTGGTTAGTCTCTGCATCAAGGAGGGTTGAGGTCCCAGTATTGGCTGCATTAACGGCTCCGGCATTAGTGACATGAATAAAGGGCTTGCCATCCCGAGGAACAGAGCGCCGAAGAGAAGCACGTATGTATAACCAAATACGGCACCCTCAACTGGTACCTGTCCACGCCAATAATCTACAAAGAAAGCGGCACCTAGACTAAAAACTACACCCGCAACAGTTGCAAGGGCTAAACGCCTGGAGAAAAAGCGTCCAAGTATTGACTGAGGCACTAGGTCGCGAATCCACCCATTCCAGGCAGAGTTGCAAACAGCATTCAGCAAACCGCGGATTGCCATGAGCACCAGCAGCAAAGATATTGCCTTTCCGCCCGGAACCTGGAGAAAAAGGGGGATGAGTGCAATGGGAAACCATAATAGCTGTGCCATGAACCAAGAGATGACCGCTACTGCCTTGCGTCGGCGGAGCTTCTCGACGAGCCAGATTGACGGTATCTGGAAGAGCTGCATGAGAAATGGGACGGCCGCCAGGATACCAATCTGGAAATTATTCGCACCGAGCGCTAGGGCGAATGCAACCAAAATGCCGCTGGTGGTGATGCTACTGAAGCCAAGGGAGACAGTTCCATCCCAGGTCAACCAGCGTAGCCCTGCGGTTATTTCCTGCTCAGAGAGGGTCGGCTTAGGTTGAAAAATCCTCCCGATATTCATTGATCAAACCCCAACAGCAAAAGTCAGATTCAGCACATGCACTTCCCATCGCCCGAGTTTTCTCTCTCAACCTATTCTGGCTTAGACAGCGCCGCTTTCTGATTCTAGCTCTCCTTGAACAAGCTTCTCAACTTATTAAGACTGCCATATACAACGAGTTTGTCACCTTCGTTTATCGTCTCACGCGATCTTGGAAGGGAAATCCACTCTTTACCTCGTTCGATACCCACAACCCAGAATTCCTTCTCCGGCGTGTTGGCTTCAACAAGGGAGCGACCAACATGAGATGAATCTTGGGTAATAATCACCCGCGCCAGACCGTAGCCTTCAGTTAGGTGTAATAGGTCTTCCGTGGTACCTTCCTCAAGAATATGTGCCTTTACAAGCCTATTTTCAATAAAACCCTCCCACCTTCGAGCAAATCCAGTGCGATTAACCAGCATATACAGGGCGAACCCACCCGCAAGAAGCGCAACAATTGTAATGGGCACGTGATAGCCCTGGCTGACAGCAATTGACGATGTAGCAGTGACAATAACCGCCACCAGTCCAGCATTACCCAGTATAATGAGCCAGCTGATGATTCGCCGCCTCCGAGGATTGTTTACCACAACCTCCGCCTCTCTGGTGGTAAATCCTGCTCTCGAGAATGCCGACAGCACCTGAAACCTTGCCCTTTCTTGGTCCATGCCAGTCATCATCAAGGCAATAGCGCCAGCCCTTACTACGAGAAAAGACATAAATATGGTTAGCAAAGTTGGCACAAGCAAGTATATTCCAGTCATCTTGAATACCTCCTAAGCCCTTTTCCTCACAAAATTGCGCTTATTGATATCTTATAACAATGCCGTTATCAGTGCATATCTACTGCGTTTCCCTTCTGACTGAAACTCAGTCACATCAACAGAGTGCTATCAATATGAAGGCCATCTGGCATTCAGCTTGTCATAAGTGAGATTGTTTTGCTAGGCGCTCGATGTAACCGATGAGTTTCTTTGGCTCCACAGCGAAGGGCCTGACTCGCCTAGCCCGCCCACGTCCCCACCTTATCCAGTTTTGAGCCCAGAATCGCCACACTAGAACAGCGATCACGATTCCCATTACTCCCAGCACGGCAAAATAACCCCATTTCCACTCAAGCTCTGGCATACACTCAAAATTCATACCGTAGATGCCAGCGAGCAAGGTAAGCGGCAGGAAGATGGCAGCTACAATAGACAGGACTCTCATCGTCTCATTCTGCCGGTTTGCCACTGATGAAAGATACGTAGAAAGCGCATTGTCGGCCATATCTCTGATGGTCTGGTTTAGATCCTGAATGCGCACCAGGTGATCATAAATGTCCCTATAGAATATCTGAGCTTCACTTGTTATCAATGGGAACTCACCCCGGCTAAGCCGGTTCAGGATCTCCCGCTGAGGAGCTATGACTCGGTGCATTCGCAGGGTGGAACGCTTTAGCTTCATGATAGTCTCCAGTGTCAGTTGCTGGGGGTTGCGAATGATTTCCTCCTCAACCTCTTCAGCAACGTCACTCATCTTATCAATGGTGGGTAAGACATTATCAATCAATGCATCAATCAAAGTGTGGGCCAGAAAGTCCGCTCCACGCTTCATGGGGCGGCCATCGTCTTCCACGAGCCGTCTGACTCCCTCAACACTGTAGAGCAGTGAATTATGGTTGCTCACCACAAAATGTGGACCAAGGAAAATGGCTACCTCTGCCGTCTCCACTATCTCGGACTCCCCCATATGGTTGACACCGTGAAGTACAACGAACAGATAGTCACGGAAATCGTCGATTTTGGGTGCGTGGATCTCTGTGTTTACGCAATCCTCAACAGCGAGGTGGTGAAAGTCAAAAGTTCGCTCTAAGAATTTGCCGTCTTCCTCTGTAGTCTCAAAGATATCCACCCATAGCAGTCCCCGTCTGGATTCAAAAGCAGCCCTTACCTCTGTCTCGCTGACGCCACGCCGAAGGTCACCCTCAGGGCTCAAATAGTACGCCTCGAATGCCATAATACACCTCCTTTACCGCTGTTAATCACCTAATTCTAACACTTACGTAATCGCTGGTAATTACCGGATACAATATTGTTTTGGCTCTAACTGGCCTTACCGCCAGAAGACACTCTGGTCATTTGTCTTCACCAAACTTGGAATGGGCCGGCGGCGTCGCAGACAGAAATAGTCTGAGCGTGGTGCCAGAGGCGCCGAGAGTTATGGCAAGCGCTACCGGAGCTCGTTAGCGTTTCATGGTCTGGTGCACTGGTACAATCGGGGTACGGCTACCCTCCTCCGTTGCAGATGCCGTTCGGGTGGGTCATCTTACACTGGGGACTGGTATATGCCTTCAACACTGAGAGAAGCTGGGTGAGTGATAGTTTCTCAACTCTGGCAGCTTTCAAAGATTGGACCGCCGGATCGGGAGGACCTGCGGTAGCCAAATTGCCTTTTCGAGCCACTTTATTGGACCAGCCTTTGCAACGCAGCTTCTATATTCCAGTGAGCTGCCTATTATGGAACGAGTTCTATCCAGACATAACTGAGGTTGCTGAGTTGCAAAAATGTTTACCGGTGCAGGCTCTTCTCACGCCACCATCAGTTCAAGAGAAAATTGACGCTTGGGGCTGTTCAGCTCATGTGGACTGGCAGCGGGCTAGGGCACTAAAGCGTCGGATTCTGGAAGAACTGTGCCGGTGCCTTTTTGCTGAAGCACCCGATCGTCTCGAGCACCTTTTAGCTTGGGCAGATAGCAATATCAGCCAATCTGCAGGCAATATTTCCAAATGTCCCTACTAAACAAAACAGCACAGACTCAGACCTGTGCTGTTCAAATTCCACTGGTAGCGCATACCGGATTCGAACCGGTGATCTCCTCCTTGAGAGGGAGGTGTCCTAAACCCCTAGACGAATGCGCCATGTGTAATCCTGAAGGTAAGAACTCACAAAGGTTCACAACTGAATTACTGGACAAGTTTACCACATCTCGCCCACAAGGGGTAAGTAAGCGAAGCATTAATGTTAGGCTAGCGCTTTTGATTAGAATAAAGGCACAGTAATCGCTCTCGGCAAGGGCAACAAATATCGTGAGGCTTTAGCTTGCAATGGTGTAGCAAGGGAGAGGTTTAGCGGACATGATACTTTTGAGGTTCTACGAGGTGGCATTCAAACGATGCTCAAACGACTAGCGAAGGAGACTGGTATTCATCGCAACGCTCACAGCTTTAGGAGAGGATTCTGTGTCCATCAGGTTAAATCTGGGCTGAGCACCAGAGTGGTAGAAGCTCTAGGTGGTTGGGAAGCCTTGGATATGGTTGAGCATTAGTCAAAGTCGCTTGCCTTTGATGATGCCCTGAGCATTTATAACAAGGTCAACGGCAGTCAAGTTTGAGGATAGTTTGAAGCTGTATCGCGGCCTTGAGGGTCTGACTGAAGCGTGAGAGGCGGACTAAATCATACTGGTACGGCATAAGGGACTTCATAACTTAACCATTCTATCAATATAACGAAAAGCGCCACACCAATAATCCCTAGGACAAGCCCTGCTATCGAACATTTAGAAACATGGCGCCTGAACTGTAGGGCTCCCAAGGCAATTGCTGCAACAGCACTAACTGGCACGAAAAATGTAGGTATACCGATGATACCTAATACTAAGCTCCAGACGCCAAAGGTATTAGATTGTTTCTTGCGCTGTTTTTCAATTTCGAGCATCATTGCTGCTATTCCTTCGGCGTCTCCGACCTGTGGTTGAGTTACCTTTTCTGGCATAAGTTCTTCTTCTGGTATGCTGCTAACCTTTGAATAGACGCCTCGTGCAATCCTCTCTATTTCCCCAGCCTCTAGGAGAATGTTAAGCGCCCTACCTATTGTTGCTTCTGAATATCCAAAACCCTTCCCTCGCTCATTGAGTTCTGCTCTTGTGGATATCCCTTCATCTAAGATGTCGGCAATGAAAAGTTCCGCTCTTTCAGTTTTTTCAGTTAAGGGGATTGTTTCTCGTTCTTCTTGGTCTGCAAGCTCATAGTTGTGTCGCCAGGTCTCTCCGGAGTACCCTGCTTGTCTGCGCTCTCTCACCTTACCTACCAAAGTCGCAATACCCACAAAGGGGAGACCAACAGCCCAAACCACCAAACCAACGGCAATAGGAGCGCCAAAGGCTATGAGCAATGACACCCACCAACTGAACCCAAGGTGGAAATAAGATACTGCAAACGCCACTCCGAAGATTATGAACTCCATCTTCCGGCCTTTCTAGTTCCTCAGCATTTCCAAAGCAACCTGCATCGCCTACTCATCAGGCAAAGATACGGCGGTCATCGTAATAGTGATAACAGCGCTCGCAGACGAGTTGTTAGCTTCGCCTACTTCGCTAGCTAGTTTGTTATTGGCAGTTGTAGCCTTAGTGTCGGTTACTTTGAATATGAGTAGGCCTGCAAGTAGCTCCAGAAGTCTGGCTAAAACGGCTAGTGTCTTCACCCCTGCCTCCCCCTAACTCCATTATACCCCCAACCAGCCTCAAGTAGAAGACCTCATAGATATTAGACACGAGCAATACATAAGAAATAAACCCATGTCAATAAAAACGGGCACAAGGAAGGCACTAATCATGTCCCCTTAGAGGTAATACAAAAACCTGGTCTAGCTTCACACGGCTTAGGAATTTCTCATTTTTTCTGAGCAGCTATGCCCGGTTTTGTGTAGTTTCATAGCCAAAATGAGGTGAATTTCAAAGCTAATATGAGGGATATCACGAACAGTTTGGGGTCTGTGTGTCGGCCTCTCCATCGCCCAACCCAAAAAGGCATACCACCTTGTAATTGCCTAGGAACGCTCACACAACTGTAACCCTAAATTTTGATTTTGCCTTGATTTTGCTTCCTAAGGGTTTTTAGCCAGGTTTTTTAAAGCTTTTATTTCTTCTTAAAATGCAATTCCCAAAGCTAAAATTTCTTATTTATTCGTTAAAAGCATAGCTAAGAATGATTTTGTCGTAGCTGAAATGAAGGGAAAAATATGTTGCTATTGACTAGGTGGTGCAAGAAGTCTAAAGTGGAAAACGTGAACCATAGAACAGAGTTTCACTTAAATTAGCAATGATGTAAAGGAGACCAAGGTGAATACAAAAGAACTATTCGGCAAAGAAGTTTTGGACGCAAATGCTGATAGGGTGGGCAAGGTTAGTGACATGAATTTCGACTTAAAGCAGGGCATTATTAAGTCCATTGTAATAAAAGCAGGACTGACTAAAAAACATGAGATCCCCTTGGACAGAATAGACAAAATGGGTGACAAGTTAATCCTTAATGTTGCAGTGTCTGAACTAGGAAAGAAACCCTAACTGCCCGGAAGCGGCGGTCAATCAGGCACATTAAAGAAGACATCCCGAATATAGACTCTTCCCGGAAGCCCTCAGACAGCATGTGAGATGCTAATGCCGAACACCCCTTTTATAGTCAAAATATTCTGTGCTGAATATCTTCGATGCGGTATCTAAAAATACCAGCAGGGGCGCTGATTTCAACTGTTTGCCCTTTCTCTTTGTGTAAAAGAGTTTTGCCAATAGGTGAAGCAACGGAAATTCTGCCTTCGGTCGCATTTGCCTCCTGAGTGTCTACTAATGCATAGCGTAGTTGTTCACCCGAGGAGAGAGCACAAAGTGTTATCGTGTCTCCAATTTCTACCTTTGACGTGCGATGGTTTTCATCCATAATTGTTGCTAATTTCAGAGTCGCCTCCAGTTCTTGGATTCTTCCCTCTAGATGTGCTTTATGTTCCCGAGCTGCTGCTAACGGAGCATTTTCTCGAAAGTCTTTATCAGCCGCTGCTCTGCGTATCTCCTCGGTTGTCAAGGAGCGTTGGCTCTTTAGGTTAGCCAAATCTGCCTTTAGCTTGGCATAACCTTGCGGCGTTATTTGAGCCTGGCGATTTTGCTGAACAGGAACAGCCATCTTGCGGGATGTCTTTCTCGCTCGAAGATGAACAGCCAAATTGGAGCTGGTAAACCCTCTTTTGTGAGCATAGCTGAGGAGAGTCTTAACCAGTTTTGCCTCTGAGGGTGTAACCCTCTCAGCATAGCTAGCTATGTCAGGGGGACTAAGCTCGCCTACCTTTCTGTGTAGGCCAACCCAACGGATAAACTTGTGTATTTCTCCTTGTGCCGCTTCTCTATTTTGTGCAGGTAAACTAATCAAAAAGTTAGCGCTTACTTCGGCTAGCGTAGAATCTGGGATAGAAATATCTTCCACGAAGAAAACAATAATAATATGAACAGGCAACCAATGTCAATCGGCTTAAGGCTCATTCCTCATACTTGTGGTACGGCGTAACCAATAAACTTGTAAACCAGTTTCGCCAACAAAAAAGCGCAGGAAGATGGTCCCTCTTGAGGACAGAATTCCATTAAATCAAAGCCAACTATGTGCTTGTGACGAGCTATCGCCCTTAGTAAATTTAGAACTTGCTGCCATTGCATACCGCCAGGTTCAGGGGTGCCTACTGCTGGCATAATCGAGGGGTCAAGGACATCCACATCCATAGTCACGTAAACGTCTTCAGAAAGCGCACTTAGTATTTGTTCCGTAGAGGACATGTCTGATTCCAAATTGAGCATATAGAAAGGCGACAGCTTCCTTTGCATTAAGAACTGTTTCTCCTCCCAACTGAGACTACGCACTCCAACTTGAGCAATGGGGCAAAGTTCAAAGATACGACGCATAACAGAAGCTTGGCTATACCTACTTCCTAGGTATTCATCACGAAGGTCAGCATGAGCATCCAGTTGTAGCACAGAAAGCTCCGGACATGCTTCTTCCCAGGCTCGAACCATCCCTAAAGAGAGCGAGTGTTCTCCTCCTAACATCACCACAAACTTCCTCTTTCGTATCAATCCCTTAATCACATGATAGACCCTGTCTATCATGTCTTCAGGGCCACTCACAATTGGTTCTACCTGAGGGTAAGTATGAATGCCCACCTTGTATACCTCCGTATCTAATTCCAGGTCATAAAGCTCTAAGTATTGGGAAGCATCAATGATGGCCTGTGGGCCATGACGAGTGCCGCTTCGCCATTCGGTTGTGCTATCGTAAGGAACAGGCAAGACCACCACCCGAGCTGTTTCCAAATCTGAGTAGGGAGGCACTAACCCAGCAAAGACTCGTGGTGGCAAGAACACATTCCCTTTGTTTGAAGCCGTCCAATTGTCATTGTGAGCCGTAGGCGAAGAATCTCTAGGCTCTTCGTGGAGTTTGCCCCGAGCAATATCCTTCGGTCGCTTCGCTCCCTCAGAATAACAAGAAGCGAAAGGCTCAGGGTGGCTAATGTCACTCACCATGGCGAACAAAGCTCATGGGACTAGTTGTAGCCACTTCTGGTGGCCATTCTCTATCGATCAGGCATGTCCTCGACTTGGTTAGCTGGAACTTCTCTTGGAAATCTTTGATTGCTTTATCAGTATCAAAATCTCTACAGGAAAAGATATCTATATTGACATAGCTACATTCAACAAAGGTATGAACGCTAATATGGCTCTCAGCGATGAAAACAAAGCCTGATATTCCCCAGTCCTCTGGATTCGGGCCCACATATCTAAGCACGTATGGTGGTGAAATGCGATTCATGCCAATTCGGGCAGGGCAGTCTTCCAGCCACTTACGGAGATGAGCCTCATCTTGAAGGAGTTCTTGATTATCCGAATAGCCGTCTATGATTAAGTGCATTGAACCTCCTCAAGCAAAAACTTTCTTAATTCGAATAGAGCAGTGTAGACTGCTCTTTGTTTCATTCTCCTCGTATCTCCGAGGGAAGTGCGAGTGATGGTTCGCTTGGAGCTGCCACTGGTCATGGCAATGAATATATTAGCTGTTTTTTCACCAGCATTCATTATGCCAGCAATGCCAATGCCAATATCGGCTTTAAGAGTCTTTTGTGCCACTCTTGCCATTGCCTCAGCCATTTGACTGCTTTCCTTGCCATAGCGCCCCATAATATGGGTATCTACCCCCAGAGCTACTTTGGCTTCGTCGCAGCAAGCTATCAGTCCCCCTTTGAAATGAGCCAAGTTTTCTGGACAGCTAGCCATAGTACTGCTTAGAAGACCCTCAGTCCAGGATTCCATTGTGGCTAGACTCAAATTCTTGGTTTTGAGTGACTCTCCAACAATGGCTTCAAGTGTATCATTGTCCACGCCCCACACATAGGGAGCAAGAAGCTGGCGGATATCAACTTCTCTTTCTGCAATCAACTGTCGTGTGGCTGCTTCATCTTCTCCCCTGGCCGTAATACGTAGGTAAATGCCATCGGGTTTTGCATAACTGGCTAAGGTAGGATTAGGCAACTGAAGAAAAGAAGATAGCAACTCATCTACCTTAGCTTCGGCCTTCCCGAAGGTCTTAATTGTTTTGGAAAGGATGACTGCCCCGGTTACCCTTTGTCGCAGTTTAGGCAAAACGCGCTCTTTCCACATTAACCGCATCTCATCCGGCGGCCCAGGCATGGCTACAACTATGTGATCATCTTTCTCAACCCACCAGCCAGGAGCAGTGCCTACAGGGTTGGGAATTATTGCGCCTGAAGGGATGATAGTTGCTTGTTTTACATTGGCTTGAGGTATTTCTCTATGATAACGGCTGAGCATGTCCTGCAGCTCTTGCCATAATTCAAGGTCAATGCTTGGTTTCTCACCAAGGAACTCAGCGATACTCTCACGGGTAATATCACCTTGAGTCGGGCCTAAGCCACCTGTAGTGATGATAAGGTCTGCCCTTATCCAAGCCCGCTTCAAGGTGTCAACTATCCTTCCCTTATTATCACCTACAATGGAGATGAAATGCAGGTTGATTCCCAGCGAAGGCAGTTGGCCAGCCAAAAATGAAGAATTGGTATCCGTGATGTTACCCAATAGCATCTCTGTGCCGATGGGGATTATCTCTGCCTTCACTTAGAAGTTTACCGCTTAACTGCTAGGCTTCCCAGATAGTCCTCTACTATCGCCATGGCGCAATATCTGCCGCACATGCTACAAGTTCTTTCTGTTGTGGGGATTTTATTGTGAACTCGCCGTGAAAGCTCAGGGTCCAAGGACAATTCGGCTTGAGTTGCCCAGTCAAATTCCTTGCGGGCCCTGGACATTCTTTCATCCCACTCTCTGGCACCCTTCACGCCCTTAACAATATCTCCCGCATGAGCAGCTATGCGGGAGGCAATTACGCCCTGTCTTACATCTTCTACATCGGGAAGAGACAGGTGCTCTGTAGGGGTAACATAACACAAGAAATCCGTTCCGGCAGCGGCAGCAATAGCACCTCCAATAGCACCAGTAATATGGTCATAGCCAGCGGCTATATCCGTCACCAGAGGACCTAAGACATAGAACGGCGCTCCATGACATAGACTCTTTTCTAATTGAACATTGCTGAGCACTTGATCCAGTGGTAAATGTCCAGGGCCTTCTACCATAACCTGAACGTCAGCCTCCCTAGCACGTTTTACTAACCCGCCAATGATGATTAACTCCTCGACTTGAGCTCTATCAGTAGCATCAGCAATACATCCTGGGCGCAAACCATCGCCCAAACTTAGGGCAAAATCATATTTCTGAGCTAAGTCCAACAAACGATCGTAATATTGATACAGGGGATTCTCCTTTTCGTTGTGCAGCATCCAGCCAGTATGGAACGCACCCCCCCGGGAGACTATGTTAGTTATTCTACCTTGTTCTTTTATTCTTGCTATAGACGCTTGAGTTACTCCACAGTGAAGCGTCATGAAATCAACGCCGTCTTTGGACTGTTCTTCTATCACGCCGAAAATCTCATCGACACTCATGTCCACAATAGCTCCATGCTTCTCAATGGCTTCAATTCCAGTCTGATAGATAGGCACAGTCCCCACAGGCAAAGGGCTCGCAGCTATGATTGCTGTCCTGATAGCTGAAATATCGCCCCCGGTGCTCAAATCCATAACCGTGTCACTGCCAGCATCAATAGCAGCTTCTAACTTCGCTAGTTCTCTACCAAGGTCAAAAAGGTCCGAGGATGTGCCTATATTGGCATTGACTTTGGTCCTTATCCCCTTGCCTATCCCACAAGGCATCAGGTTTGTGTGATTAGGATTAGCAGGTACTATGATTGTGCCGTCAATCAAGCCCTGCAGGATAGAATCTACCTCTACCTTCTCCCTTTCAGCTACATGCTTCACTTGGGGTGAGACAATACCCCTTTTAGCTAGCTCTATTTGCGTCATTTCCGTCACATATCTCCTCTGCTCCCATCTTACCACCCTGATTTTAGATAGCAAATCTAACACACAATGGTTATCAATGCAAACTTGCTAGACTTGGGCAACAAGAGAACTCGCGGCTATTGTCTCCGCTCACATGCTTTCGGGAGCTGTCATGCCCATAAGTTGGAGTACTCTGGCTAAGACAATCTGAGTTGCCCTGACCAACTTGAGTCGAGCTTTGGTTAGTGCTTCATCTCTGGAGACGACCCTACATTGCTTGTAGAAGCTGTGAAACGTGGTAGCCAGGTCCTGGGCATAGTAAGGCAAGTGATGAGGCTGCAGGGTGGTGGCTACCTTGTCTATTGTTTCAGGGAGGAGTATCAAGCGCCGGATTAAGGTTAACTCTGGTTCACTTGTGAGCAAGGAAACATCTCCCTGGCTATAATCAATTCCTTTTTGCTCAGCTAAGCGGAGAATACTGGCAATACGAGCATGAGCATATTGTATATAGTAGACAGGATTATCAGCTGACTGCTTCTTAGCTAACTCCATGTCAAAATCCATCTGGCTATCAGCAGAACGAGCTAGGAAAAAGAAGCGGCACGCATCCGACCCTACCTCATCTACTACCTCTCGCAGAGTAACGATGTCACCACTGCGCTTAGATACCTTAACTAGCTCTTTGCCACGCCGCAAGGTAACTAACTGACATACTATCACCTTGAGCTGCTCAGGATCCCTTCCCAGAGCTTTGATCACTGCTTTCATTCTGGGAACATGTCCCTGATGGTCAGCACCCCAGATATCTATTACCCAGTCAAACTTCCTCTCCACAAACTTGTTGTAGTGGTAAGCAACATCCGCAGCAAAATAAGTGGGAGAACCGTCGCTACGCACCAACACATTATCTCTATCCTCACCCAGAATACTAGATTCAAACCAGGTGGCGTTGTCCCTCTTAGCTACGTAGCTCCCATCTTTCAATAGCTCCATCACCCTATCGTATTGCCGACCTTCATAGAGGCTCTTCTCACTAAACCAAGTATCAAATTCAACGTTGATTAGCTTAAGGGTTCCTTTAATGCTCTCTATTATCCGGTCAACTCCGATTCTACCTAGCTCTAGAGTTGCTTTCTCTCGCGGCAAAGATAAGAATCTATCACCTTCTTGATCAACAATCTGCTCTGCTAAGTCAATCATGTAATTTCCCGAGTATCCATCGGGAGGCATATCGATTTCTCTCCCCAAACACTGCCGGTAACGAGCATAGAGAGAACAAGCAAAGGTATCTATTTGGCTGCCAGCATCATTCAAGTAGTATTCCTTTTCCACCTGGTAGCCAGCATCGGAGAGAACATTAGCCAAGGTGCTACCTAAAACAGCTCCGCGACCATGACCTACATGAAGAGGCCCAGTGGGATTAGCACTTACAAACTCAAGTTGAATGCGCTTACCTTTGCCCAGAGTGAGAGTGCCGTATGATTTGTTAGCAGCCAAAATCGATTCTACCTGCTTGCTTAGCCAATCGTTACGTAAGACAAAATTAATAAAGCCCGGCATGGCAATGATAACTCTGTCAATTTCTGCCGGAGGTGATATGTGCCTGTATATCTCCTCAGCTATAGCCATAGGGGACATCTTCATCGTCCGAGCCAATTTCAGAGGCAAACCTGAAGCAAAATCTCCATGTTCTGGATCCTGAGGATGCTCTATGATTATCTCAGGCATTGCTGCAAAAGCAAGACTGCCTTTATTCTGCGCTTCAATTATTGCTTGTTGAAGACAAGTAACTAGTTCTTCCTTAATAGTGAGATTCCTTCGCTTGGCTCGTGATGACATTTCTTAGCTCCATTCAATGTAGCTAGGCCACACATGTGATAATCGCCGTTTCAGAGAACGGTGCTCTTCCCTTTCCAGACCATGGTCACTTTGGAAAAGGGTCATCGCCTCTTGCCGAGCCATCTCCAAAAGATCCAAGTTTGATAGTTTAGCTATTTTGAGCTCTGGCAGGCCACTCTGGTGAGTGCCGAAGAATTCCCCTGGACCTCGTAGTTCTAAGTCTTTCTCTGCTAGAGCAAAGCCGTCGTGGATTCTCTCCATTAGCTGGAGTCGCTCTCTTGCTTCAGGTGAGAATTTCTCAGGAATAAGCAAGCAATAACTTTGCTCTTTATCTCGACCCACTCTACCCCTGAATTGATGGAGTTGTGATAACCCGAAGTGGTCAGCACCCTCTATCAGCATGACTGTAGCTCGAGGCACATCAATGCCAACTTCCACCACCGACGTTGATACCAATATATCAAGTTGCCCAGCACGGAAACAGCGCATGACCTCCTCTTTGTCACTAGGAGGCATTCGGCCGTGGAGTAGTCCCAACCTTAAATCTGGGAAAACCTCCTTGGATAGATACTCATATTCACTGGTAGCAGCTTTGGCTTCGAGGGCTTCTGACTCCTCAATCAAAGGACAAATGATAAAAGCCTGCTGGCCATTGCTAACCTGGCGACGGAGGAAAGCGTAAGCCTTCTCTACGTACTGAGGCCCAAGGCATTCTGTTTTCACTTCGTGCCGCCCTGGGGGCAATTCATCAATAACTGAAAGGTCAAGGTCGCCATATAGCGTTAGCGCCATCGTTCGAGGAATGGGAGTAGCCGTCATGACCAAGACATGAGGATTGAAGCCCTTTTGGCGCAATTCCTGACGCTGCAATACGCCAAACCTCTGTTGCTCATCAATCACCGCTAGTCCTAGATGCTGGAATTCCACCTCTCTCTGAATAAGGGCATGAGTGCCAATACTGATATCAATTTCACCCCGCCTAATTCTGTGATGCAGATCCTCCTTTTCGCTCTCTTTGAGGCTGCCAACAAGCAAAGCGACCGTAAGTGGCCTTGTGAGGAATCCAGTATAGCACATGATATTGCTTCCCTGACCCGGCGATGACAATGAGGGTTGGGCACCGGCTTTAGACAAATAATCACAGATGCTGCTGAAATGCTGCTCAGCCAAGACCTCAGTGGGTGCCATCAACACTCCTTGATAGCCATTGGCCACAGCTATCAACAGGGCTATAGTAGCAACCACGGTTTTGCCGCTGCCTACTTCGCCTTGGAGAAGCCGTGACATGGCCTTTGGCTGTTTGAGGTCAGCCAAGATTTCCTCCAGCACTCGTTCTTGCGCTCGCGTCAAAGCGAAAGGCAAACAATCTAGAAATTTGTCAATAACCTCGTGATATATCCTGAAAGCATTGCCTGGCTGTCCCTCCTGCCATTCTCGTTTTCTAGCCAGTACCCCTAATTGAAGTAAGAATAGCTCATCGAAAGCCAAGCGGTCGCTTGCTCGCTCCGCCATCAGCTGCCCATCTGGGTAATTAATCTGGCCGATCGCCTCTTGGAGAGGTAACAGTTGACAGCGCGCTCTTATCTCTGAAGGTAAGAAATCCTCTAGTTGCCAGGTATAACCATCTATAGCCTGCTTTGTCCATCGCCTCACCTGTCGTGGGTATAAGCCCTGAGTCAGCGGGTAAATGGGAATTAGACGGCCGGTATGAATTAGCTCCTCGCCTTTGAGCAGTTCCCATTCAGGTGATTCAAAGACCTTTTGTCCCTTGAACATGCCCACCGTACCACTAACTACCACTCGAGCGTTGGTGGGGAAATTCTTGGCCAAGTAAGGTTGGTTAAACCAAACCACTCTAATGTTCCCTGTCTCATCGCCTATGATTGCCTCTGTGCCCGGTCGATTGCCAAAAGTGACTACTGTCGCCTGCCACACTGTGGCTACGACAGTCTGTTCTTTACCTTCTTCAAGTTCAGCTATGAATTTCCTTTGGCTATAATCGATATACCTCCGGGGGAAAAAGTAGAGCAAGTCATTTATTGTTCTCACGCCAAGCTTGGCGAATTTAGCAGCTACTCTAGGTGTGATGCCACTGATGACAGTTATGGGAGAGCTTAATCCCCCGCTCTGTTTCTGAGGGTGTGACCTACTCACCACTGTCATGGTCACCTTATTCCTCTCTCTTGAAGGGAGAGGAGAGGCAAGTGTGTCCTGCTTTGCTTTTTCTAATTCATCCAGCCAGCCAAAGACACTCATTATCCATTTCTGACGCTTATCCATATCCCAGGAATCATAATTGGAATTAGCCAAATTGAGTTGATCAAAGCTGACTAAGAGCAGCGGATTAGCTATGTCCTGCCTGATTCGCCCTACCTGTCTGTGAAGATACTTGTCCAGACCACCAATTACCGCTTTATTACCATAACCTCTCTTGCATTCCAGCTCAAGGATATCTCCTAGCGAATCAATGGTTGTCATTCTGCTTCCAGTACACAAGCAGCTAGGACACGAGGGCCAACATGAACACCTACCACAGGATCCACTTTCGAGCGGTAGAAATTCTCAGGAGAGACCAAACCTTTGAGACGGTCAGCTAGAATCTCCAAATCTTCAGGAGTGGTGACATCTTCCACAGCCATAGCCTCTATGCGGCTAAGCCTCCTAACAAAATCCACCAAATAGTCTATTGCCTTGGTTCTATTGCGTACCCGAGCAACAGGGTAAACCAACCCGTCCTTTAGTGTTAGAATAGGGTTCACCCTTAGCAAGCTGCCTAGGAACGCCTGTGCTTTGCCAATGCGCCCGCCTTTCCTTAAATATTCCAATGTGTCAAAGGTCATTTGTATATGAATCCTGGGAATTGCTTTTCTGACCCAATCAACAATCTGGTCTAGACCATCTCCTGACCTAGCCATTCGAGCTGCCGAGATAACTAAAAGCATCTGTGCGCTTATTGCTAATGTAGAATCAATAATCTCAATGCGGCAGTCCTTGGTCACCATGGTCTTGCCCTTAAGAGCTGCCACGTAAACACCGCTTAACATTTGTGAAAGCATTATCGCTACAATTTCGTCTGTCTCTTCAGCCAATCTAGTAAAGAACTCAGCGAAAACATCGGGGCCCGGAGCTGAGGTGGTAGGAGCAATCTTACTTTCTTCTAGCTTCTGATAGAACTCTCTTGTGCTTAGGTCAACGTTATCTCGGTAAACTTCGTTGCCAAATTGAACATATAGTGGCACCACTGAAATCCCAAACTCTTGGGCTAGTTCCGGGGTGATGCCAGAACAGCTATCAGTTACAATCTTGACCATCACTCTTTGCCCCTCAAGAATCAGCCCTTCGGGGCCTCAAAGACTACTCCAGTGAAATTATGTAATCATAGTGAGGTTGGCCACCATGAACTACCTCGACCTCAGTCTGGTATCTGTTACGAATCTCTTGAGCTATCTCTTCAGCCTCAGTAGTCTGGGTTTCAGCACCATAGTAAATGGTCACCATTTCGGCCCCTTCAATATCTGCTCTTACTAGAGCCTCGAAGATAAGGCCTGGCGTTTTATTGCCCTTGGCTATCAACTCTTCGTCATTTAAGATAGCAATAAACTGTCCCCTTTTTATTTTCAAACCGTTGAGTTGCGTCCTGCGCACTGCTTTGGTAATTTCCACAGTCCTCACTGTGGCTATTGTCTCTTCCATGCCGTGAACATTGTCCTCCAGACTCAAGTCATAATTGAAAGCGAGGAGTGCAGCTATGCCTTGAGGGATAGTCTTAGTGGGAATTACCTTCACTTTCTTTACGGTTAAAGACTCAAGCTGAGAAGCTGTGGGGATAATATTCTTGTTATTGGGCAATAAGATGATATTGTCTGAAGGCGCTGATTCTATAGCCTGCAATAGCTGGCGAACACTGGGATTCATTGTTTGACCACCGGGGACAACGATTGTAGAGCCCAAGCTGTTGAATACCTCAAAGAGGCCATCCCCGGCGGCAACTGCTACTATAGCGATATCGACCTTGGGCATTCTCTCCCTCTGCATCTTTATGAACTCTACGTACTGGTCGTCCATATTCCTGATATCTATCTGGTGCAACGTGCCCAGGTGTGTAGCATAATCAAGGATTTCGCCAGGCTTAAAGCTGTGCATATGAACTCTAATCAAAGAATCATTCCCGGTAACGATTAGGGACTGCCCCTTTTTCCTTAACTTGTTTTTGATCTTTTGGGGATTGAGCTTCTTGCCTTCTACTACGAAGTTGGTGCAATATCCATATGGCACTTCCACCTCGGTAGTCATTTGAGTTGTCTTAGGAGCCAATGGCAAGTCAGCGACAATCAACCGAGGTTGCCGATATTTTGTTTCCTTCGCTTTTCCCTTGAGATAGTAGAGGGCGCCCTCAAGCAAGACATATAACCCTTGCCCTCCAGCATCAACTACGCCAGACTCACGCAACACAGGCAATAAATCGGGGGTTCGAGCTACCGAGTCTCTAGCTGCCTCAATGGCAGTCTCCATTACAGAAAGCAAGCTTCCAGAGTCAGTCCCAGCAGACACGCCAGCAGCAGTAGCTGCATCCTTAAGCACTGTCAAGATAGTCCCCTCTACAGGATTGACAAGGCCCTCATAAGCCGCTTGCGATGCTTCAGCCAGTGCCTTGGCGAAATCTGTTCCATTGAAAGATTTCTTGCCTTCTAATCCTTTAGCTAGGCCACGCCAGAATTGGGACAGAATCACACCTGAGTTACCTCGTGCCCCCATTAAAGCACCAGAAGCCATCGATTTGGCCACTGAGCCAGCAGACCTATTCTGGTTTTGATTTGCCTCTTCCATAGCGGACTGCATGGTAAGCAGCATGTTGGTTCCGGTATCGCCGTCAGGAATAGGAAAAACATTTATCGCGTTTATGTCTGGACCTGCTTTCTCTAGCCAGACAGTACCCAAAGCGAACATCTTCTTCAACATCGGCCCACTGGCTAAATCAGTCCTCATTTTGCCCCTTTTGCCTTATATGACATTCATGAGTATAATAGTCGAAATCTGATTTGCAGTAAAGAGGGGAGCAAGAATCTCTTATGAAGTGTGATATCTGTGGTAAAAGAGCCCAATTTGGTAATAGCGTAAGCCACTCCAAGAAACACACCAAGCGGCGCTGGTTGCCCAATATTCATCGAACCACAATCATCGTAAACGGTAGCAAGCAGGCAGTCAATATTTGCACCAGATGTCTCCGCACCCAATACAAAGCGGCTCGCTAATCACCCACTGGAGTCTCAATATCGTTGCCCTGCTTTTTGGTTTGAGAATCAGACCTATTATATCTCCAGCCTCTATCCGCTAACTTACCGCCTCTCTAATATTCTGCAACGCTTGGCTTATCCCCACCTTAGCCTTAAATATGCTGTTTCCGATTGCCAGGACTCTGGCACCCGCTTTAACTAAGCTAGGCGCATTGTCAATGGTAATCCCTCCGTCAACCTCAAGCTCAACATCCAAGCCCCTTTCATCCAGCATCTTGCGCAGGCGAGCTATCTTTCCTAATGTTTCAGGAATGAAAACCTGCCCGCCAAAGCCAGGGTTAACACTCATAATCAGAATCAAGTCAACATGGGAGATGATTTCCTCTACCGAGCCCAATGGGGTAGCTGGATTTAGCGCTACTCCAGCTTCTATTCCCAGCTCCTTTATCAACTGAATTGTCCGGTGGATATGTGGGCAACCTTCTACATGCACAGTAATGATATTGGCGCCAGAATTAGCAAAGTCACCAATGTATCGCTCTGGATACTCTATCATCAGGTGGACATCCAGAGGCAAGTTGGTCCAGGAGCGAAGGGAAGCTACTACCGGAGCACCAATAGTAATATTAGGCACGAAGTGACCATCCATAACGTCAATATGAACATAATCGGCCCCTGCCTTGGTAGCTTCAGCAACTTGCTCACCTAGCCGAGCAAAATCAGCAGAGAGAATTGATGGCGCCAGTTTAATCAGATTGCTCATAGTCCCTTCCTTATGAGCTCTTTCGCCCTGGCTAAAGCTATTTCCACCTGTTGCGGTGAAGTGCCACCAATAACGTTTCGAGCAGCCACAGACGACTCCAGGGTTATATCATAAACGTCTTCAGCGAAAAGAGGGGAAAAATTGTGGTATTCACTCATGCTAAGCTCGTGAAAGCTTTTGCCTTTGTTAACAGCGTGTTCACTGAGTTTAGCTACAATGCGGTGTGCCTCTCGAAATGGGGTGCCTTTCTTCGCTAAGTAATCGGCTAAATCGGTAGCTAAGATGTAATCCTTGATAGCTTCACGGATACGCTCGGCGTTGACTTTGATTGTCTTCACCATTTGAGCAAATATTTCCAAGCTGGAATGTAAGGTATCTATGGTATCGAAAAGGGCCTCCTTATCCTCCTGCATATCCCGGTTATAGGCTAAAGGCAGAGCTTTCATAGTGGTCAACATGCTCAGAAGGTTGCCGTATACTCGCCCAGTTTTCCCTCTAGCCAGCTCTGCTACGTCAGGGTTTTTCTTCTGCGGCATGATGCTGCTGCCTGTAGCAAAGGCTTCATCAATTTCTATAAAGCCGAACTCAGTGGATGACCATAAGATAATCTCCTCCGCTAATCGTGAAAGATGCATCATGGTGATGGCAGCACACGCTTCGTATTCGATGATGAAATCCCTATCAGAGACGATATCAAGACTGTTGCTGCTTAGCTTGCTGAAGCCCAGCTCGTGAGCCAGGAATTCACGGTCTACAGGATAGGGAACACCAGCCAGGGCGCCACTGCCTAGAGGCAAAACGTCAGTTTGCTTAAGGCAATTGTGGAACCTTTCCTTATCCCGCTGAAACATATCGAAATAAGCCAGCAAGTGATGAGCTAAGAGAACCGGCTGAGCTTGCTGTAAGTGAGTATAGCCAGGCATGATGACGGCGCTATTTGTTTCGGCTAAATCCAGAAGCGATGATTGTAGCCGTCCCAATTTGGACATAGTCACTTCAATCTGCTCTTTGAGAAAAAGGCGCATATCCAAAGTGATTTGGTCATTCCTGGAACGGGCAGTATGGAGCTTGCCGGCCACATCTCCTATCTTCTCAAAAAGGCTTGCTTCAATATTCATGTGTATATCTTCAAACTCAGACTTGAACTCAAATTTGCCTTGCTCGATTTCCTCCTGAATTGAGCCAAGTCCCTTGATTATGCTTTCAGCCTCGCTCTCAGTCATTATCCCCTGCTTTGCCAGCATCTTGGCATGAGCAATGCTTCCCCTGATATCCTGGCGATATAGCCGCTGGTCGAAAGCTACGGAAGCGGTATATTCCTGCACCAGTCTATTAGCAGTTTTTTGAAAGCGATTGCGCAAGTAATTCATCTAACATCTGGTTAAAGCGGTGTACGGGAAATCTTGATACTTTTCCCTTCCGTTTGTCAACTGGGTTTGCGACAGGACTGTTCAATGTGTTGAACCAACTTGAGGAGCAACAGAGCAGCTTGGAACATAGTGTCCAAGGCAACGCTCTGCCGGCATGTTGCATAGAAGGCAGGCAAGTGCTAGTATCAGCAACTGCGTATTTGACCCAAGTTGTGACTGGTGTCGTCCATTTCCTGTCACTTACGAAAAAGCGTAAAGAAAGGGGTCAAGATATGACCAAGTCGAAATCAAGAGAGATGGAAAGACAGGCAGTACGAACGGTCGCGACCATGATGGCATCGAGTGCCAGAACGGCTCCCAAGGCCAGGGGCATTGATGCTATGGAGACGATGATCCTAGATGGTGACGATCTCGAGGCTTTGGCATGTGCCATCGAGGATCAAGGGAAAGAGCATCCGCCCTACCTCTCAGCAGGCTTTGCCAGGGATGCTGGCAACGTCAGAAACTCTAGCTGTGTATTGCTAATAGGTGTTGCAGGTAATCCCAAGAAAATTGAGCAGCCATTGGATTGCGGTGCCTGCGGCTATGAAGATTGCGCGCATTTACTCGAGGCAAGACAGCGACAGGGGACGGATTTCAGCGGCCCTGTTTGCATATTCCAAGCAATTGACTTGGGCATTGCTATAGGTTCGGCGGTGAAGTTGGCCAGTCAACTCAATGTCGACAATCGTGTTATGTACACAATTGGAGCTGCAGCTAAGAGACTACGTCTCCTGGATTCTGACATCATTGTGGGCATTCCACTGTCTGTAGCCTGTAAGAGCCCCTATTTTGATAGATAGCAGTGCACCATTACCAATATTGCCTACCCTTCTCGGTTAGTGGTGTTCGGTGAGACTAGACCCTCATGACAGCCTCTGAGCCATGTAGCTGTTTCGGACGCGTGGGTGCCACCTAAATACCTTCTATGTCTATTTCACTGAGCCTGGCTGCAAGCTTTAACCTAGGCCCCTTCAGTCATTCTCGCATACCAACACTCCGGTCTGTTATCAGCATAGCGCTGTCACTGTTATCGCAGTTCTGCCACAATGTGAAATCCTGTGAAGCCATATTTGCGCCGGATAGGGGGTTAAATAGTGCGACTAAAGAAGTTGCCAATTGGGCAGCAGAAACCAGCGGCTCTCTGCGTTATTCATCTTCCTGGGGATATACTGCGGAGGTGATTTGCCATTCGCCTTGCCATGGGTTTCATTGATAGGCTAGCCAGGCATTCCGACTACTCCTGAAAATCAACAACATGCGCCGTCATCTGTCGAGCCAAGCCATTATCTGCCGCAATCTTAACAGCGCACCGGGCGTATTCTAGAGCCCTGCTAAAACTATACTCTAACAGTCAAACCGTAGCGTTGTACCTGCTGGCGATACGTAATGATATCCGCCAATTCAGTATCTTCTGGATTTTCCCCCACCGAACCCGCCTCCTTTCCTGCCACCATACGACCCGCCGCCTCTATTATCAGAGCGAGGTCGAGCCGCATTAACACTTAGCGTCCGATCCTTCAAAGTTTTCCCGTTCAGAGCAGCAATTGCTGCTTGTCCTTCAGACACCGATGGCATTTCAACAAACCCGAATCCTTTTGGCTGTCCACTATACTTGTCCGTTATGATACTTACAGATTCGACGTTCCCAAAAGCTGCGAACTCTTCGCGTAATTCCTCCCCAGTAACATCATAAGATAGATTGCCCACATATATCTTCATATTGACCCTCCTTTCATTAAGTTATTTATGGTTATTACTTCTAAGACCGCCGCAATAACGAGTCTTGTGATTCACCTCCACATCTCGAACCTTTTAACGACACAACACACACCCATACACTCTAGCTTGAGCATACATAGCCTCGATATCCCGACCTATGTATGCTTATAAGCTTTAAGACTCCACTATCTACTCGGTCTGACTTTGCGGTAGCAATCGCTACAATATACCGGTCTACCGGTACGAGGTTCAAAGGGTACTTCGGTATCTTTGCCACACTCGGCGCATGTTGCCCGAAACATCTGGCGAGGACCGCTGCTGTAGCTGCCACCTCCGTATCGTTCTGACTTTCTTGCCTGGCGGCATGAGGGGCAGCGCTTGGGCTCATTAGTATAGCCCCTAGACTGGAAAAGCTCTTGCTCCTCAGCGCTGAAAGTGAAGGTTGCCCCACAATCGGAGCACTGGATTGACTTGTCCTGAAAACTCATTGGATGACCTCCTCTCCTTCAGATTCTAGTTAGAGTCCGGGCCATCCAATACCTGAGCAAACCTGGAGTAATACAAAAAGTATGTAATGCCCTAAACTGAAACTACTTTTTTATTATACACTGAAGAGGCGCTGTTTGCAAAAAACCGAGTTGGGTTACCCAGTTAAACATTTGACACGCCACCGGCATTCTTATTGACAAAATCGCAATATTTGAATTAACGATAGGGCGGATTATTCAGTATTGAACCTTCGAGTGCCAATTCACAAGTTTGGTTTCACTCCAGTTCTTCATGAATGTTCCTTGCTTCCTCAAGTTCAGGAAACCCATGTTATGCTCTCCAATCAATCCTTCATTGGTAATACTGCCACGAGACAAAGCCCCCGATAGCTTTCTTACCCGCCCGGACCTGCCTCAGGTATTGAGGTGAAATCCTGATTACCCTCTCTCCATATCAGAAAGAATGGGTCGTAGTCTTTCCAGAGAGAAACTTGCCTCTCCCATGGATACCCGAGTTAACAATTCAATGAAATGCACATATCGCCGTCTAGGAACGAGGGTGCTACAATTCAAAAGGAGTGGTTGCGCAGCCCACGAATTCAAACGAGGTCATATGGCAAAGATCACTGATGAAATGAAGGACATTGCCGCCAAGACAAGGGGATTTGCTCTAGCTACAGTGACCAAAGATGGCGCCCCTCATGTAATCCCTGTTGGCTTTGGCAAGATACTGCCTGATGATGAACTCTTGCTGATGGACGTCTCTATGAAGAAAACGCTCGAGAACATGATAGCAAATCCAAAGGTGGCCGTTTCATTTTGGGACTATGGCGGCCTGAGAGAATACGAGTTCAAAGGCAATGCCCGTATTGAGACTTCGGGCAAGGTTTTTCAAGAAAGCGTCGAAATGGTGAAGAGCCTGTTCCCGCAACTCGACGCCAAGGATGCGGTTATTGTGAAAGTGGATTCGATTTATGTTAGAAGCCCGGGACCTGAGGCTGGTAAGTTAATGAGTTGAGTCCCCTGTTGGTTCCGCAGCCGTCCTGTACCTGTGGCGGCGGCACAAACGCAGTGTTCCACCTCTTAGCGGATAATTTGGCCAAATATTTGGTAAACTCGACAGCCTCTACGAAACCAGCTAGCTACTTACAAAGTGTCAATTACTGAGTCATGCCAATTTTGCTGACTAGAAGGCTAGGGCGTGATACTACGGAAGTGAGAAGCGGTGCGAGCATCTTTGGTTTAGCAAAACTGAACATGTGTGATATAGTATTCAGAAGCAATCGAGAATAGCATAAGTGTAGGTAGGTGGCAAAAATGGAAGAGAAGACGTCAGACTTAAGGGAGAAAGAGACTAGTATTATAAAAATCGAGGAAATGCGCCTGGAAGAAACACAGCTAGCAGAGCAACTGTATAACAGTGCGGGGCTGGATCCGGTGGTTGATGCAGGGCTGAAAGACTACGGTAAACGTCTTCAACGAGAGGACAAGTTGATTAGTAAGGTACTTGGTCCGCGAGGAAGTGACATAAGGGGCTACGGGCAAGCTGTGGCCAAGAGAGTCACCCTTGCGATATATACCCTATTAAATAAGCAGTATGGTGGGAAAGTGGGCGACTTAAGGTCGTACATAATGACATTGGAAGAAGAACGTGACCGGGCAAACACTAGGTATGACGAACTTATGGGAAGGGTAGTTGGGATATTAGCAGACGAGTACAAGGAGTTACGAACCGATTCTAAGGCATTTATGGAAAGGCTAACTGGAATACTAGGAGAAGACCTTAAGGAGTCAAGGCTTAACCACGAAGCGCTCGCAGCGAGATTAGCCGATATAGATGGTTTAAGATCACACATAAGAACTCTAGATAAGGAAAAGGAACAATCAAAGGAAACATATGAATCACAAATAACAGCGCTAAGAAATGAGCATAATGAAGAGGTGGGAAACTTAGCATCAGAAAAAGCAACTTTAACAAGTGAGCTTGCGCAGTTGACAGCGGACTATGACCAACTAAGGACAGCGATAACCACGCTAGCCGGAGCAATCCCTGATGAAGAAATGGGGAAAAAGCTGGGAAAGGAGTTATATAGCTTTATTCTGAAAGACTCACAAGTCCCAGACGTAGTAATAGGGGGTGTGGCAAAGTTTATTGACTTCAAGAAATATTTGCGGGTTGCTGTTGAGAGAGGAACTAAAGAGGTACGTAAACGTATAGAAGAAATATTGGCGACTACTCGATAGAAGAAAGTACAAGCCTTTCCAATTGTCAGTCCACTGTTATTGTTACCTTGATCAAGGTAAGCAGAAGGCAGTCAACTCTGTAGCTTTTCTGGTCATCCTGAAACACGGAGTTACGAATTCAATCTCGCTCTGGCTTGGTCGTTCCATAATAATCCTGCACCCCTGAATCTAAGACCGCAATTTAAGCACGCTTCTCTTTTCCAAGGCTTGAGAAACTCAAATTGTATTCTTCAATCAGCCCCGCGTCGGCAAAGCTGAAGTATCTGTTATCCCCTACTATGATATGGTCCAAGACGTCAATTTGCATTACTTTGCCGGCAAAGACGAGATCCCTGGTTATCTGCTTATCATTATCGCTGGGCTCAGGATTTCCTGAAGGGTGATTGTGGGCGAAGATAAGCGAAGCAGCATTATGCTTGATAGCCCTCGCCAAAATCTCTCGAGGATAGACAGCACTGGCAGTCAACGTCCCTTCGAAGAGGTTCTCCACTTCAATAACTTGATTCTGGGCATTGAGGAACATGACTTTGAATCTCTCTTTTTTGAGGTCTCGCATAGAGAGAAATAGATAATCAAAGACCTCTTTTGAGGACTTACAATATGGTTTGTTAAGAATCTGCTCTTTGAGAAATTGCCTGGCCAGCTCCTGAACAAGCTTGATTACAAAAGCATTGTAAGGACTAACGCCGTTGATTTGTTGCAATTCCTCTGGGGGAGCCTCTAACACACCTCTCAAGGTTTTGAATTTCTCTATTGCTTGCTTCGCTTGTTGTTTGCAGTCCTTTCGAGCTGTTCCCAGCATCAGCAGTAGTTCAACAATCTCGTAATCAAGAAACGCCGCAAGTCCCGACTGTTGGAACTTCTCTCGTAGCCTCTGCCGATGCCCTTCCCATGACAATCGGGAATTGCCCGCCTTAGGCGCTCCCTGAGGTTCCCGCTTCATGATTGCCTCCCGCTACTTCCCCACCGGCAAATTAAGCTTGCCGATTCCCGCTCAACAAAGCAAGGGAGAACTTATTGCTCATCCAGGAATTCCGGTGATTGCGCTTTTGCTTGAGTTCTCACTGGCAGCCCCCAGATATGAATGAAGCCAGGAGAGGCACTCTGGTCAAAGACATCGCCCTTGTCATAGGTGGCCAGGCCATAATCGTAAAGCGAGTAGGGCGATTTCCTGCCCACTACCTGGCAATTACCTTTGAAAAGCTTTACCCTCACAGCGCCAGTGACATATCTCTGTGTGCTTTCCACATAGGCCGCCAAATCCTGCCGAAGGCCGCTGAACCACAACCCGTTGTAAATGAGGTCAGCATACTCACTGGCCACTCTACTCTTGAACCGAAGTTGCTCTTTTGTCAGCACCAAATCTTCCAAAGCCTGATGGCCTCCAAGCAACACCGCGGCTGCTGGCGCTTCATAAACTTCTCTGGACTTTATGCCTACCAACCTGTTTTCGATATGGTCAACTCTGCCCACACCATGCTCGCCAGCCAGGTTGTGAATCGTTTGAACGAGTGTGATGCCATCTAGTTTCTGGCCATTAAGACTTGTTGGCACACCTTTGTCAAACTCAATTTCCAGATAAGCAGGCTGGTTTGGCGTCTCCTCGGGAGCTTTTGTCCAAATGAAGACATCGCTGGGAGGCTCATTCCATGGGTCCTCCAGAACGCCACATTCAATGCTCCTCCCCCACAAGTTCTCATCTATGGAATAGGGGCTAGCCTTTGTAACGGGGACAGGTATATGGTGAGACTGGGCGTAGGCGATTGTTTGCTCTCGGGTCATGTTCCATTCTCTGGCCGGAGCTATCACCTCAAGCCCAGGAGCCAACGCTGCCACGCTCACATCCATCCTTACCTGGTCATTACCTTTGCCAGTGCAGCCATGAGCTACCGCAGTAGCTCCCTCTTGCTTGGCTGCGGCCACTAAAAGCTGAGCAATCAGGGGACGCCCCAGAGCCGTAGCTAAAGAATACTGGCTCTCGTAAACAGCGTCAGCCTGAAGAGCAGGAAAAACGAAGGAGTCTATGAAAGTCTCCTTCGCATCAACCACCAATGCTTTTATTGCTCCTACATCGAGTGCTTTTTGTCTGATGGCATCAAGGTCAGCCACATTGCCTATATCTACTGTAAGGGCGATAACGTCCATATCATATTTTTCCTTGAGCCACTTTATGGCCACTGAAGTATCCAATCCCCCACTGTAGGCTAAGACTACTTTGTTTGACATTTTACCTCCTTGCTGCCTCAGCCAAGACCTGATCTAGAATGCCGATTGCCTTATCCACTTCCTTCTCGGTAATAATAAGGGGCGGCATGAACCGAAGAGCATTTGGTTTCACTTTGTTAACCAGCAGGCCTTTGTCGAGGCAGGCCATGACTACCTCCTGAGCAATTTCACTATTGAATTCTACAGCTATTAGCAGCCCCCGGCCCCTCACCTGGGTGATAAAACCAAACCGCCGCTTCAAGCTTTCTAGCTTGCCTATGAAATAATTACCGACCTGGCTGACTTTTCCAGGTATATCATGGTCAATGATGTATTTTACGGTAGCGCACCCGGCGGCACAAACCAGAGGATTGCCGCCAAAAGTGGAGCCATGTTCACCGGGAGCGAAGACGGAAACACTCTCTTTGGCCAGAAAAGCACCAATGGGAACACCACTAGCTAGCCCTTTGGCCAGAGTCATTACATCTGGCTCAACCCCATACTGTTCATAGGCAAACAGAGTTCCTATTCGACCTATACCTGTCTGAATTTCATCCAAGATGAAAACGATTCCCTTTTCACGACACCACCTTTGTATCTCTCTGAGATAGTCATCGCCAGGCATGTTAACCCCGCCTTCTCCCTGGATTGGCTCCAGCATCACAGCGCAAGTTTGAGCGGTAGTCGCCGCCTTGATTGCCTCGACGCTGTTATATCCAACGTTAATGAAACCCGGAGGCAGAGGTGTATAAGGCTCCTGGAATTTGTCCTGTCCTGTAGCAGCAGTCATGGCCAAAGTCCGCCCATGAAATGAATCGTAGGTAGTGATAACCTGATAGGCACCATTGAGTTTAAGCTTCCCATATCGGCGAGCTAACTTCACCGCTCCCTCGTTGGCCTCGACACCGCTGTTACAGAAGAAAACCCTGTCAAGACAACTGTTCTCCACCAGAAGCTGGGCCAGTTCTAATTGCGGAACAGTATAGAACTGATTCGATACTTGGATTAAAGTCTTGGCCTGCTTCTCTAAAGCCTCAACTACCACCGGGGGACAATGTCCCAAACTGGTTACTGCCCAGCCACCAACGAAATCCAGGTATTCCTTACCCTGGTCGTCCCAGACTCGAGCGCCTTTTCCCCGAACCAGAGTCACAGGAGACCTGGTAAAGGTCCTAAGAAAAAGCTTCTGTTCTAGTTCCGGCCAACTATTCTGGGACAATGCTAGTTCCTCCAATCTCGGTATTCATTTCGTTAGCTAAAGCATGAGGCACTCCGCCATCTACGATACGAGTGATGGGCACCGTTGCCAGAGCTTTAACGCAAGCCTCTATTTTGGGTATCATGCCGCCTGAAGCTGTACCCGACTCAAGCAGCGTTTTCGCCTCAGGCACAGTTAGTCTGGGTATTACTTCACCCGAATTGTCGTGGACGCCATCAACATCAGTCAGAAAGACAAGCTTTTCAGCACTTAGCGCAGCAGCAATTTCCCCGGCGACAGTGTCCCCGTTGACATTGAGCAATGTCATCTTGTCATCAACTACACCAGCGCTTATCGGCGCTACCACTGGCATATATCCCTTCTCTAATAGTAGGCTCAACGGGGCGGGATCAACCTTTACAATCTCCCCCACATAACCTAGCTCAGGGTTCTTGATGGTGGCCTGAAGCAGAGCGCCATCGCTGCCACTTAGACCTACTGCTTTCCCTCCCAGAGCTTGAATGCCCACCACCAGCTCCTTATTAATCAAACCACTGTACACAGCAGTTACTACCTTCAAGCTCTCAGGATCGGTGACCCTCAAACCCCCTACGAATCTGGTTGGAATACCAAGCCGAAAAAGCCAGTCAGAGGCTGTTTGAGCGCCACCGTGAACCACAACTATAGATAGCCCTTGTTTTTGCAGCTCTGCTAAATCTTCCATGGTGGTGTCATGCTTGCCGAAGGTGCTGCCACCTATCTTAACTACTATCGCTTTCACCTATGGTTTCCCTTGTTCAACTAGTCCTAATATACAGGAGTTGGCACGAGTCATAATATCAATCTCTTATCCCTTTCACAAAGATGCCTCAATTTTGCTGTTCTACCTGGATAATTCTGGCTGTGAATATTTTTCCATCTCTTCCAGTTTTTGTTCCACCATTGCAGGAGATAAGGCAAGCTCTGAGGGTGGGGGAGACCGCATTTCTATATCAATATCTCTTGCCCTGATGCGTTCTATGCTCGGTGAAATGAGGACGATGATCAGAAGTGCGACCAGAAACACGTATAGATTCCAATTTACGTGGAGAGAAACAAACCATACAGGAATAAATGGATGGAGCGCGAGTAGCAGAAAAATGAAGAGCGAAACAGCAACAAATGTGACCCTTCTACGCCGGCCATCTAAAGGTGAGTCCCACCACCAGCGCCACCAATGAGGCCGGATTTGATAGTCCCAGACGTTGTTGAGCAACTCACGCGCAGCCGGCTCTATCGGAGGTCTTGGTTTTAACTTAGCGCATTGTTCGACACATTCCTTGAGTTTTTCTTTTGCTGTCATACTGTCCTTGCTCTTATAGTAGAAGTAACCCAAAAAATACAGGATATGCGCCCTTATCTGTTTACCATGCTTTCCAGATAGCTTATCTGCCCTTTCCATGGTCCTTATGATTGAGACCACTTGTTCCTGATACTTCTCACCTCTTAAGTCCGAAGAGAATTCCGCCTTGAGATAGTCAGCATAAGCATCCCAGAGCAGAAGAGATGGATTGCCTGGATCCAGAGCAATTGCTCTTCGGAAGGATTCGCTTGCAGCATCATAGTCTTTTTGCTCAATCTTGATCCTACCTTTTAGGCTCAATGCAGAACTAAGGTCCTTATCTATGTTTAGTGCGTCCTCAACCTTCTGAGAAGCCTCTTCAAGATTTCCAATCGCGAACAAGACCATCCCTAAGCTGCCGTGTGCTCCGGCATCCTGAGGATTTATCTCGATAGCTTTGTTATGAGCCTCTATCGCCTCCCTGTGTCTGCCAAGCTCGCTAAGGCTATTACCCTTGTTAAGCCATGCTCTGGCGTACTGCGGATTTATCTCAATGGCTTTATTATAAGCCCCTATATCCTCTTCCTGTCTGCCAAGCTCTTCAAGGCTAACAGCCTTGTTATGCCACGCTCTGGCGTACCGCGGATTTACCTCGATGGCTTTGTCATAAACCTCTATCGCCTCCTCGTGTCTGCCAAGCTCGCTAAGGCTATTACCCTTGTTATACCACGCTTCGGCGTACCGGGGATTTATCTCAATGGCTTTGTCACAGGCCTCTATCGCTTCCCTGTGTCTGCCAAGCTCGCCCAGGTCAACACCCTTGTTAAGCCACGCTTCGGCGTACTGAGGGTTTACCTCAATGGCTTTGTCATAGGCCTCTATCGCCTCCTCGTGTCTCCCGAGTTCGCCCAGGTCAACACCCTTGTTAAGCCACGCTCCGGCGTATTCCGGATTTATCTCAATGGCTTTGTCACAGGCCTCTATCGCCTCCTCGTGTCTGCCAAGCTCCCCGAGGCTAACAGCCTTGTTATGCCACGCTTCGGCGTCCTGAGGATTTATCTCAATGGCTTTGTCACAGGCCTCTATCGCTTCTTCGTGTCTGCCAAGCTCCCCGAGGCTAACACCCTTGTTAAGCCACTCTTCGGCGTATTCCGGATTTATCTCAATGGCTTTGTCACAGGCCTGTATCGCCTCCTCGTGTCTGCCAAGCTCGCCAAGGTTAAAACATTTGTTAAGCCACGCTTGGGCGTACTGAGGATTTACCTCGATGGCCTTGCTATAAGCCTCTATCGCCTCTCCATGTCTGCCAAGCTCCCCGAGGCTAACACCCTTGTTATACCACGCTTCGGCGTCCTGAGAATTTATCTCAATGGCTTTGTTATAAGTCTCTATCGCCTCTCCATGTCTGCCAAGCTCCCCGAGGCTAACACCCTTGTTATACCACGCTTCGGCGTCCTGAGAATTTACCTCAATGGCCTTGCTATAAGCCTCTATCGCCTCTCCATGTCTGCCAAGCTCCCCGAGGCTAACACCCTTGTTATACCACGCTTCGGCATCCTGAGGATTTATCTCGATGGCTTTGTTATAAGTCCTTATCGCCTCCTCGTGCCTCCCAAGCTCACCGAGGCTAAAACCCTTGTTAAGCCATGCTTCCGCGTACTGAGGATCTATCTCGATGGCTTTGTCAAAAGCCTTTATCGCCTCTTCGTGTCTGCCAAGGTTGGCAAGGCTAACACCTTTGTTAAACCATTCATCTGCAGTCATGCTGCTTTCTTTTCACTTCTGACTCAGCTTTCCCACTAGGCCGTTTCCGCTCTTAAGCACGGCGTTACATGTGACATTCACGTAGGCGAATTCCTATCACGCTTAAGAGTTGTATACTCGCTGTTAATAGTAACATACTCTTCAGACAGGTCACAGCCCCAGGCAGTGGCTTTACTGCCTCCTGGATTGATATATAAGGTGCCTTAGGCTTAACGTATATTGTGGTGTGGTCATGGAAGCCGATGCGGAATTCACGGAAAGACTCTATAAATGTCACTCCTACTTTTCACTCTATAGAAGATGACCCGATCCTCTTCTTCTACTTTGTATCCTACTCGATAGTCGCCTATCCTTATTCGATAATAACCTTGATATCCCTTCATTTTCTTTCTATTTTGTATTTCGGAAATATCATTAAGTTTAGGGACTTCCTCAAAAACCAACTTTTCAACTTGCTCTCGATAATACGACGGTAGCTTTACCAGATCTTTCAGGAAGGTCTTTTTATAGAGGCAGGTTATCATGCTAACTTTTTTCTAAGCTATTGTAATATGCTCTGGCTTCATTGAGAGGCAAAGTCTCCTCCCCTTCAACTTCCTCCATGTACTTCCCAAGTCCGTAGCTTTCGAGAATTTCTTCTATCTTTTCAAATGTTTCTATATCTATTAAAACTGCTTTTTTCTTGTTCTCACCAGTGACCACATACTCTTTTTTAATATCAAACATTTGAAGATACCTCCTGCTCATTCATTTATCCCAAGTTTCATTTCTGCCCTCATGTGGTATACTCGCTGTTTATAGTAACATACTCTTCAGACAGGTCACAGCCCCAGGCAGTGGCATGGCCACCTCCCAGATTCAGGCATGCCTTTATGAAGACGTTATCACTGCTGCTCAAAGACATCCTCACCTCTTCGTTGCTGGAAAATGTGGGATGGCCTTGCGTCATAACACAGACATCATTCAGGTAGACGCCCAGTTTACTCTCTGTTAGCTCTACCCCACTTCTTCCCAGAGCAGAGACAATGCGCCCCCAATTAGGGTCGCTGCCATGAATTGCTGCTTTCACCAGCGGCGAACCGGCGATAGTCAGGGCTGCCTGGCGAGCCTCACTCTGATTTCTTGCTCCCTCTACTGCGACCTCGATAAGCTTGGTTGCTCCCTCGCCATCCTGAGCTATGGACTTAGCCAGATAAGTGCAAACCTCGGTCAAAGCTTGTTGGAAGGCTTCGCCGTTATCGAAGCCGATTGGCCGGTTGCCAGCCAAGCCGTTGGCCAGCAGAAACACGCAATCGCTGGGGCTGGTTTCACCATCAATGCTGACCATGTTGAAAGAAGCTTCTACTGCTTTGTTCAATGCTGACCGCAAGAAATCAACACCTACCGGGGCATCGGTGGCTATGAAACTGAGCATGGTAGCCAGGTCAGGGTGAATCATGCCTGATCCTTTGGCCACCCCGGCCATGGTCAGCTTAACTCCCTCTATGTCAAGCTGCGCTGCCACCTCTTTAGGCCTGGTATCTGTGGTCATCATTGCCTGGACGAGATGGTGCCCGCCTCCCGGGTTAAGCTCGATTTCTCTGATTCCGCCCCTCACACGGTCCATGGGCAGCGGTATTCCAATCACGCCCGTGCTGGCTACCAAGACATCATCTGGAGCTATCTCCAGCTTCGCTGCTGTTAACCTTGCCATTTCCAATGCATCAGCTAATCCTTGCTCGCCAACGCAGGCATTAGCGCAACCCGAATTTACTACGATCGCCTGAGCTCGTCCGTTTGACAGATGTTTTTGCGATAAGACAACAGGAGCTGCCTTAATTCGATTAGTGGTAAAAACGCCGGCAACGGCACATGGCACTTCGGAGTAAAGAATAGCCAAATCAAGCCTATTCTCGGTTTTTATTCCGGCCTGAACTGCTCCGGCCAGAAAACCTGGGACTGAGGTGATGGGTTCTGAAGGCATTAGCTTGAACATAGCACCCAAATATATCAAGAAATCTACCCAGCGTCCACTGAGGACATATAGGAATCGTGTTTTTCCCTTCTCATTCTAATAGCAGCCCGGAGCGGTTGTTGGTTTACCTTTTAGCTTTCTAATGCTAAAATTGCTTTGAGGGACAACATGTCAGGACATTCTAAATGGTCCCAGATTAAACGGCAGAAGGGAGTTGCGGATGCCAAACGGGGGCAACTATTCACCAAGCTTGCCCGAGAAATCATAGTTGTAGTAAGGGAAGGCGGGCCTAGTCTGGAGAGCAACTTTCAGTTACGCCTGGCAGTGCAGAAAGCTCGAGACAGCAATATGCCCTCGGAGAATATCGAGAGAGCGATAAAGCGCGGTAGTGGTGAGACTGGAGCGGCTGATTTGACCGAAGTGACGCTGGAGGGATACGGGCCAAACGGAATAGCAGTCTTAGTGAAAGCCCTAACCGATAATCGTAACCGCACCATTCAAGATGTGCGCCGTCTCTTCACCCACCATGGGAGCAATTTGGGTGAGACTGGCTGTGTGGCCTGGCTCTTCGAAAGCAAGGGGGTGCTCACTGTAGAAGGCGATGATGCTGATGCCGAAGAAATAGCCTTGCAAGCTATTGACGCTGGCGCAGATGATGTTAAGACAGAAAAAGGCTACATTGAAATTTATACTCAACCAAGCAATATGGAAGAAGTAAGGAAGACCATTGAGGAAGGCAGGCGTGTAATCTCGGCAGAAGTTTCTCTGGTGCCTAAGACTACAATGCTGCTAGATGAGGATAAAGCTGCTCAGTCATTGAAATTCCTCGACCAGCTAGATGAGCTGGATGATGTACAACATGTCTTCTCCAATATCGATTTCTCTGATGCCACTTTAGAGAAATTGCACAGTCAGATAGAATAAATGCGTGTTCTTGGCGTTGATCCAGGGACCATAAATCTAGGCTATGGCCTGGTGGATGTTAACGGCAAGATGCAAATGGTGGATTGTGGGGTATTAAGTCTGCCCGCAAGAATGCCGGTAGAGGAGAGATTGTGTTTTCTATACGTCGAACTGGGTAAAATCATCTCTAAGCACCTACCAGATGAAGTGGCAATTGAAGAGCCTTTTATAGGTCGTAATGTAAGGTCGGCATTCTCCATTGGCAGGGCACAAGCTATAGCTATCCTGGCGGCGGCTAATCAGGGATTGCCTATATACTATTACTCACCAGCTCAGGTAAAACAGCAGGTAACGAGCTATGGGCAGAGTGATAAGCAGCAAGTATGGGAGATGGTAAAAATCCAACTTGGTCTGCCTCAGATGCCTCAGCCTGAAGATGCTGCTGACGCTTTAGCTGTAGCTATTTGCCACATCCAGCAGAGCCGCCTCAATAAATGGCTAGCTGAGAGAGGTTAATATGATAGCTACGCTGGAAGGGACGCTCGAATACCGCGGGGCCGATTCCGTCATCATCAATGTAGGTGGGATTGGCTTTCAAGCCTATGTGCCCGGGTCAACCTTGAGTCAACTGGGTGCTGCCGGTGATAAGCTCTCCCTTTACACCCATCTCCACCTGAGAGAGGATAATATCTCTCTTTATGGCTTTGCCTCAGAGGAGGAGTTAGCTTTGTTCAAGAACTTCATTTCCGTCTCAGGGATTGGCCCCAAAGCAGCTTTGTCACTACTATCGGCACTAAATCCTGAACAACTAGCTATGGCCATAACCAGTGGCAATGCAGACATCATCAGCCAGGTCCCTGGTATTGGCAAAAAGATGGCCAACCGCCTGGTTATTGAGCTGAGAAGCAAGCTGGAGAAGGAATGGAAAGAAGCAGCCCTGCCGTTAGCGCCAGAAAACGCCGATGCCGTAACTGCCTTAACCAGTCTGGGCTATTCCCTGAGGGAAGCCACTCAGGCTCTTTCCAGCATCCCTGATTCCCCAGAGCTCAGTCTAGAGGAAAAGGTTAGAATAGCACTGCAGCAATTGGCAGCAAAGTGAATAAGCTAGCTGTAGCCACTGATAGTGTTGTAGGGCAGATATACCAGCCGCTTGCTTTTATTGCAGTGGCTGAATTCCAATGAGCCAGTTCAAGCTTGTCTCTGATTTTCCCCTTACCGGTGACCAGCCGCAGGCAGTAGATAAGCTGGTTGAAGGGCTGAGGAAAGGTTACCGGGAGCAGACCCTGCTCGGCGTCACCGGCAGCGGCAAGACCTTCACCATGGCCAATGTCATTGAAAGGGTGCAGAGACCGACGTTGGTTCTTTGCCATAACAAGACTCTGGCTGCCCAGTTGACCACCGAGTTCAAAGAATTCCTCCCCGAAAGCGCCGTGGAATATTTCGTCAGTTATTATGACTACTACCAGCCTGAGGCCTATATTCCCAGCACCGATATATATATCGAGAAGGAAACCGATATAAACGAGGAGATTGACAAACTGCGCCATGCAGCTACCAGGGCTCTCTTTGAGCGCCGCGATGTAGTCATAGTAGCCTCAGTCTCCTGTATTTATAGCCTGGGCGCACCTGAGGAATACCACAGCTTTGCAGTTACGGTGAAGAAGAACGGAAGTTGCCAGCGGGAGAAGTTGGTTCGGCGTCTGGTGGATATGCAATACGAGAGGAATGATTTTGAGCTCACCAGAGGCAAGTTCCGCATTCGGGGCGACACTCTGGAAATTCAGCCAGCCTACGAAGAAACAGCCCTGAGAATAGAATTCTGGGGTGATGAGATTGACCGCATTGTGGAGGTTGATCCTCTTACTGGCGAACTGCTGACACAGCATGACCAGGTGGATGTCTATCCAGCCAAACACTTCGTTACTCCTCATGATAAGCTGACGGCGGCAATCGAGGACATCAGGGACGAGCTAGAAGGGAGACTAAAAGAGCTAACAGCCCAGGGTAAGCTTCTTGAAGTCCAGAGACTTGAGGCTCGCACTAACTATGATATTGAGATGCTTCAGGAGGTGGGCTATTGCAGCGGAGTGGAGAACTATTCCCGGCACCTCCAGCAGCGTGCCCCGGGTAGCATGCCATGGACTTTGCTAGATTACTTCCCCGATGATCTTCTGCTCTTCATCGATGAATCCCATATGACCCTACCTCAAATAAGAGGCATGTATCATGGTGACATCTCACGCAAGCAGACCCTGGTTGATTACGGTTTTCGCCTTCCTTCCGCCCTCGATAACCGCCCGCTCAACTTTGAGGAATTCCAGAAGCACATTAACCAGGTTATCTATGTCTCAGCGACACCAAAGCCGTATGAATATGAGCATAGTCAACAGGTAGCTGAGCAGTTGATCAGACCTACCGGGCTGCTGGAGCCTAGCATAGAGATTAAGCCGACTAAGGGACAAATTGATGACCTTATCTACCAGATAAACAGTCGTGTTGCTACAGGGGAACGCTGCCTGGTCACTACTTTAACCAAGAGGATGGCTGAAGATTTATGTGATTACCTCAGGGAGATGGAAATAAAGACCCATTATCTTCACTCAGAGGTACAGACCCTGGAGAGGGTAGAAATTCTTCGTGACCTTCGCCTCGGCGTCTATGACGTGGTGGTAGGTATTAATCTGCTCCGTGAGGGATTAGATTTGCCAGAGGTGGGCCTGGTAGCCATACTCGATGCCGATAAGGAAGGCTACCTTAGGTCTGAAGAAGCTCTTATCCAGACCATGGGACGCTCCGCCAGACATGTGAACGCTCATGCCATAATGTACGCTGACACTATTACCACTTCGATGAGTAAAGCAATAGAGGAGACCTCACGCCGACGAAGGGTTCAAGAGGTTTACAATAAGGAGCACGGTATAACCCCAAAAGGAATTAAAAAGGCGATCAGGGATATAACTGAACGAGTTCGGGTAGTGGCCGAAACTCGAACCCCCTATGCGGCTACCCCCATTTCCAGAGAAGAGTTGCTTCGCCTGGCCAAGCAGCTTGAATCCCAGATGAAAGCAGCAGCTAAGAATCTGGAATTTGAAAAGGCAGCCATGCTGCGTGACCGCATCATTGAGCTGAGAAAAAGCGACGAGTTGATCTCACCTTAATTCTGATTAGCTATGTTGACAGTCACCCAGCGATAAGCTTAACATACCTACTCCGGCTAGCCGTCCAAGTGGCAAGGCAATATCAGAACAGAGAGAGTGGTGATAACATGTTTGGCAAGAGGAACAGGGTAGAGCCACCAGCAGAGTTGCTTGATAAGGTCAGATACATAGTCTCTTATCGTATGAGTCTATACCGGCGAGACGGAGGTAGCACGGCTAAGACAGAGCCATTACCTGCCTATTTCAGGAACCAGCTAGCGTCTTCCTTGGACGAGCTAGGCATACAGGTGCTGTACCGGAAATCGCGCGGCCTCTTCGATAGAAAGAGTAAGCTTTTCCACCGGGTAGTTGATAAGAAAGCCACTCGCCTGGATTTCGTAGATGCATCAGACAGCAATGATGCCGGCGCTGCGCATACTCTGCAAGCCGTGAACAGATATGAGCCAGGCCACTGGGAACAGAAGCTAGACATGGCCTATCAGGAATGCCAGAAACTATGTAATGAGTGGGACAGGGTTCGCTATTTAGAAACACAATTAGACACAACTCAAGGTGCTGAGGAAGTGGTAAGGCTTGTAGAAGCAACTCCTCACCCAGAACACACCGTAAAGCTTCTCGCCTTAAGTCCCAATTACGATGCTAATTCTTACGCGTTGTACATGGCATATATCTTAACTGGCAAGATCAGCGAAGCTCACACGGTTCTCCAAATCACGATACAGTTGAACCCAACCGACGCCCGACTACACCTGTCCCTGGGCAATTTTTACTGGGCAGCCTTATGTAATGCTACAGGCTGGGCACCCAAAACAAACCCCGGGCCACTCAAACAAATCACCCTACGGGTGCTGGGTCGCGATTACAAAACGGTTCGTAAAATGGCACGAAGTCAGTTCCTTGAGGCATTAAGGCTGTCAAAGAACAAGGATATCGAGGAGCAGGCAAACGCTCAGTTATCAACTCTCATGACGATGGAATCAAGATGAGGTAGAACCTCTCAAGTCGCCGATATATTATGTCAAGCTCAAAAATTCAGTAAGCTCGGTTACCATCATAACTGAATCCATCTATTGTATCTGGAGGGATTGATTGATAATAGGAATCTTGGCCATTGCAGCGCTAAATGGACAATCTCGCCGAGCCTGACAATATTAGCTGCATCCTTGCTATAAGTCCCCTACCAGCCTTCATCGCTACGCCCGTGCAGAATGTAGCCGCAATTCTGGACAAGATTTATTGGAGGGACGAATAATGGAACGAATAGAGATTATTGATACAAATGCAGACAATATTCATGAATATGGAATGTGCGGGTATAGAAATATCAAGATAGAAGGATACAGACGAAAGATTGAGTGGTTAAAACATCAATTCTCAAAAGGCATGAAATACAAAATATTGTACTCGGATAAAGATGGGGCGGTGGGTGCAATTGAATATATTCCAGGAGAATATACCTGGCGAGCAGTTGAAGCAAGTGCATATATGGTCATTCACTGTATCTACATCATCCCTCGCAATTACAAAGAAAAAGGCTATGGAACGCTTATGCTGAAAGAATGCCTGGAAGATGCAAAAAGGGGGAAGTTCCATGGTGTCGCAGTAGTCACACGTAAAGGCACATGGATGGCAGGGAAAGAATTATTTGTAAAGAACGATTTTGAAGTTGTGGATAAGGCGCCACCTGATTTTGAGCTACTTATGCAGAAATTCGATCGAAATGCACCACCCCCGAAATTCAAAGGGGATTGGGGAGAAAGGCTGAGCAAATACGATAAAGGGCTGACAATATTTGGTTCAGATCAATGTCCCTACACACCAAAAGCTGTCAAAGAAATAAGTGAGACTGCGGAGAGATTATACGGCATAAAACCAAATGTCGTAGAACTGAAAAACTGCAAGGAATCCCAAAATACACCATGTGCGTTTGGTTCCTTCTGCATAGTATATAATGGGAAAGTGATTGCGGAGCATCCAATAAGTAGTAGAAGGTTCATGAATATTGTGAATGAGATTCTATGATGGTCTGTGACTGCATTGTGATTAGTAGTCAGATGCTTTGCAGATTTTTGACAGCAGTCATAGGAAGGAGGAAGTGACATGTCCTACAAATGTGAAGTTAAGAATCAGTCTACCCAACCCACTTTATCGATTCGCACAAGGACACCGGTCCAGGACCTACCACGAGTATTGGGAGAAGCGTATGGCGCTATTGCTCAATATCTGGGAGAGCTAGGACAACAACCTGTAGGGCCTCCATTCGCTGTATACTATAACGCAGACATGCAGAATCTAGATGTGGAGGCTGGCTTTCCTGTTTCAGGTGGCTTTTCTGGCAAGGGGGATATTACAGCCAGTGAGATTCCAGCCGGAAAAGCTGCAACCTGCCTTTACACCGGTCCCTACAACGAAGTTGAGCCAGCCTACAATGCACTTTCACAGTGGATTAAGGACAATGGGTACAAAGCAACCGGGGTAACGTATGAAATGTACTTGAACGACCCTGATACCACACCTCCGCAAGAGTTGAAAACTCAAATAGCTTTTCTACTGAAAACCACCTGATAACCTATAACAGGACACAAGTTCCGCAACAGGTATGAAACATCGGGATATGCAGAAGTTATTCTGCAAAATTATTTGTTGGGTGCCCTTGAAAGGCGAACTCCACCTATGAAAGTGCTAGTTGTACTCGCCCATCCGAACAAGCTGAGCTTCAATCATGCCATAGCCCGTACTGCTGCAGCAACCCTCGTCAACAATGGGCACGACGTAGTTCTTCACGATTTGTACGAAGAGAAATTCGATGCCCTCCTCCCAACCAGTGAGATTCTCAAGGACTCAGAAATCCCACCATCAATTGCTCAGTACTGCGCTCAATTGTCAGATGCTGATGGGATCATAGTAGTTCACCCCAACTGGTGGGGCCAGCCACCTGCAATTATGAAAGGGTGGGTAGACAGGGTCTTTCGACCGGGCATCGCCTATGAATTCGAAGAGGGAGACAAAGGAGAGGGGAGTCCAATCGGCCTGCTAAGAGCGCGGTCTGCAATCGTTATCAATACCTCGAACACTCCAGAGGAACGAGAGCTGGCTATATTTGGGGATCCTCTAGCAGCAATATGGGAACGGTGCATTTTTGATCTCTGCGGGATCAAGAACATACACCGCACGATGTTCCGGGTTCTCGTAACCAGCACACCGGAAAAACGTCACAATTGGTTGGAAGAGGTGCAACAGACCGTTGCTAAGCACTATCCGCCAGAAGCAAATTGAGAAATGGGCACCCAACAAGTCAACGCACCCCGACCCAACGGGCGGTGGGAGGCAAGTCAGCAGGTCAAAATTCAGTAGTAGCAATTTGAGCAAAGCCGAGAACACCTGTGAAGAATCTAAGAACGTATGGGAAGGCGCCCTTTAACCTAGCCATCATTCACGGCGGTCCTGGTGCGGCTGGAGAGATGGCTCCGGTAGCGTGTGAACTCGCATCCCGCTGGGGCATTTTGGAACCGCTTCAGACAGCGGCATCGCTCGAAGGACAGATCGAAGAGTTAAAGACTGTTCTGAAAAACAACGGAGACCTTCCCGTCACCTTGATTGGCTTTTCTTGGGGAGCGTGGCTCAGTTTCATATTTGCTGCTAATTATCCCGCAATCGTAAAAAAACTGATACTCATCGGAAGTGGCGCCTATGAAGAGAAATATGCTGCAAGAATTCGAGAGACCAGGTTAGACCGTCTCAGTGACGAGGATAGAACAGAGGTCAAATCTCTCATTAAGGTTTTAGATAATCCCACGGCTGAAGACAAAAGCACGATATTCGCGCGGTTCCGAGCATTATTTTCAAAAGCCGATGCGTATGATCCAATACTGTACGAATCCGAAGTAATTGATTATCAGGTTGATATCTTTCAAAGCGTGTGGAAAGATGCCGCGGAACTGAGAAGGAGCGGGAAGCTTCTGGAACTCGGAAAACACATCAAATGTCCAGTGGTTGCGATTCAGGGCGACTACGATCCCCATCCAGCTGAAGGTGTCCAAGAACCTTTGTCTGCCATTCTAAAGAGCTTTCGATTTATCCTGCTCCAGAACTGTGGGCACATGCCCTGGATCGAACGACAGGCGAGGGACAAATTTTACGGAATCCTTAAAGAAGAACTGCGTTAAGGGAAATAGCTGTCAAAGTAGAAAGTGTTGTCTCGTTCTAAAGGGAGACGCCGCCCAACAAAGCAATGCGCCCAACCGAGCGGTGGCAGGCAAGTCAGCAGGTCAAAATTCAGTAGTAGCTGGATGCCACAGTAACAGAATACATGCCCGTGCAGCTACCGTGGCGTACCTGCTCAGGATGCGTAGCTTGGAGGGCTAAGCTTAATGGAGAGCACTATTAGCCCAATTCCAGTAATCAAGAGTGCAATGCCGTATATTCGTAAAGGACGAGTGGCATCGGTAATCAGTTGCGGCAATATTGGCATTATCTCAGGAGGCATACCATGTAGTAGCCCAGAGATAAGAGTCCCACCGACCATGGAGCCCACGAGGCTGACAGCTCCGGCGATAGCCATGGGCATACCTACATAGAGGGTAATTGGCTTCATATGCCACCATTGTATCAAAGCTATAAGTGATATCATCAACACAGCCAGACCAATCAACAATTTATAGCCAAGCTGTATATAGCCAACAATCTGCCGTGCTTTTTCGAACTGCGCGGTCACTTCCGGACCCAGAAACGTCTCGTTGAGTTCAATTTGCTCTGGGATTCGGTTGTCTATCTCGGCATATGCCAGTGATAGAAAGGCTTGTATCTGCCCCTGGGAATCTCCTCCAAGTTCAGGCGGCAGGAGCTCAAATATAGTTTGCTCGACATTCTCTTTGACACAAGTTCTTACTTGCTCCAGTGGAATGATTATATTGAGCTCCTGGTCTCCCTTGAGATAGGCATAGATGGCATAAACGGCGGTATTGGTCTGGTCTCTTAGCCAGGGTTCCAGCTCGATAATGGTCTCATCCACAAGCTGAGCCACATAGGGCTCTTCTGCTGGAATCTGCTCTCTCACCTTATCACTGATTGTTGAATAGCCACCCAATTTGTCAAGCTCTGAGATGGCAAAATCGGGGTTGAGTATGGTGAGATTCAGGCTGATGGCGATGCCCAGGGCAACCAGAGCAGCAACTAATAAAGAACTACAGAGTCCCGAGAAGACGCCTCTGACCATGTGCACTAGGTCAGTCCCTTGCTACTTGCACTATCAAGAGCAACGGCAATACAAATGAAATCGCTAAGCGCCCTCAACAATCTCTATCAGTTCGATATCAAAGACCAGGTCTTGTCCAGCTAAAGGATGGTTACAATCTAACGTCACAGTCAACTCAGAAACGGCAAGCACCACAGCTTTCAGTCCACCAAGTTCAGGTGAATAGAAGTTTATGACTGAGCCAACCTCCAGTTCCGCATCATCCGAGAATTGGCTTCGATCCACCTCAAATAGCAGTTCCTTATAGCGCAGCCCGTATGCTTCTTCAGCCGGAATGGTGATGGTTTTCGATTCGCCCACCTTCATTCCAATCACAGCCTGCTCGAACTGGGGGATTAACTGACCTGAGTCTATGGTAAACTCCAGAGGTCCACGGTCAACAGAGGAATCGAATTCCGTCCCGTCCAGCAATTTGCCCGTGTAGTCAACCTTGACAGTGTCGCCACTCTCCGCCGCTCTTTCCACACATCCACTAATCAACATGACTCCCACAAGCAGCGTCCCCACCAAAACCATATGTCTGCTCTTCATAATACCTCACTCATTATATCATCACCCTAGGGCATTGAACATTACACCCGGTTGGTCGTGATGATCTTAGAAACCACTGCTTAGCCAGATGCCATCTCAACGTTGAGAGAATTCAGCGCCTTACGAACAAACCCAACCGAGCTCCTGGAATCCTCCGCAAGAAAGACGACGTCTGCTGCTGTGGGTTTAGAAACTCCCGTCGATTCTATGGCATGCTTTACGTATGACTCTCGAATCTTATTCAGGTCTAGTTCCTCCACATGTACTTGCTCAACTCGGTCGGGAATCACAATCACCTTCCCAGGGATATTGCCCCTCGGGTCACCCCACCTTACCTCAATATGAATTTGAACCAGATCACCTCTAAGCGCATCCTTGCCACAGTTCTTTGACACAGCTTACCTCCTCACAAATCAGTCATGTGCCCTACTCCTAGAAACCGACCGCCTGTCCATCTTTTCTGGGGTCAGAGGCACCGCAATAGCCATCGGTTAGCTTGTGGATTAGCTGAGCCCCGCCAAAAGACAATCCTTCGCCAGTCTCTCTGATTTTGTGACCTCGCTTACTCAAATCTTCCAAGACTTCTAGCTTAAAACCAGGCTCAAGAGCCACTTCCATATTGGGAAATACCATCCAGCGGGGAGCGTCGCAAGCTGCCTGCGGATTCTGATGATAATCAAACATACGAATCATAATTTGGGCATGACCCTGCGGTTGCATCAAGCCCCCCATCACTCCAAAGCTCATTACCGGCCGGCCGTCTCTGGTCACAAACGCCGGGATGATGGTATGGAAAGGCCGTTTTCCTCCTGCCACCTGATTGGGATGGCCTCTCTCCAGACTGAAACCAGCACCTCGACATTGCAAGCTGATCCCGGTATCCGGTACTACAATCCCCGAGCCAAAACCAAAATAATTAGATTGGATAAAAGAAACCATCATCCCATCAGCATCAGCCGTGGTTAAATAAACGGTGTCTCCACGCTCCAGGACGCCATAGCTTGGGGCCTGAGCCTTGGCTAAATCAATCAGCTTGGCTCGTTGGAATAAGTAGCCCGAGCTCAATAAGTCTTTATAGTCTATGTCCATGCTGGACGGGTCAGAAACGTATCGATATGCATCAGCGAAGGCCAATTTCATAGCTTCAATCTGGAGGTGTAAGCTATCGGCAGAGTCTACAGGATAATTTTGAATATCCCAGTGTTCAAGAATGCCCAACATAAGCAATGCAGCTATGCCTTGTCCATTTGGAGGGATTTCGTGTAGGGTAAATCCATGGTAATTAAGGGATATAGTTCCAACCCAATCAGCTTTATGAGTGGCCAAATCTGCTTCAGTAATCAACCCACCAGTAGCTCTGGCGTGAGCAACTATCTTATCCGCCAAATCCCCACGATAAAAAGCGTCACCCTTTGTTGCTGCAATCCGCTCCAGTGTCTCTGCTTGAGCGCGAAATTCAAATTTTTCTCCTCCCTGGGGTGCCCTACCATTGGGTAAGAATGCAGCAGCAAATTCAGGAAAATCCTTGTACCTTTCGGGGGCAAAACTCCACAGTTCGGCGGTTATCGGGGAAACCAGAAAACCGCCATGAGCATATTCTATTGCTGGTTCAAATAGGTCACCAAATGGCACATGTCCAAACCGCTTAGATAGCTCCACCCAGGATGATACCGCACCAGGGGTCGTCACTGAATCCCATCCTAATTCAGGCATAGATTCAAACTGACAGAACTGTTCAAAATCCCAACCAGCAGGAGAGCGACCTGAGGCGTTGAGCCCATGCAGTTTCTTCCCATCCCAAACAATAGCGAAAGCATCACTGCCTATTCCATTCATAGCAGGCTCTACTACTGTCAAAGCTATGGCAGCAGCAATAGCAGCATCCACAGCATTGCCACCATTCTGGAGCATTTTTAAACCAGCCTGGGCGGCCAAAGGCTGGGATGTGGCAACAACGTTGCCGGCCATAACAGGCATACGCCTGGAGGCGTAAGGGAATTTCCAACTGAACTGTATCATTCCAACCACACTCTATACAGTCAACCAAGCCAACCTTCGTGCATCATCCATATAGACGAAGTCAGAGTTTGGCCAGTTTGCTTCGATTTACTAGATTCTACCATTCACAACCATGGCTCTCAAGGCGACGCACCAGCGTAGATTTCGGTTAGATTTTCGCTGCTGGCCTTTCGCAAGCACTAGGAGAAGATTTGGTGTAAACTTACCGAAAATGGTTTAATGTATGAAGTTTATGACTGTGAAGGAGACTGGAATGGACAAACTAGAATTGGAGCTTACCAAGCGAGATATCATGGGTAAGAAGGTCAGGTTCCTGCGCCGCCAGGGCATTACCCCGGCTCATCTTTTTGGCCACGGCATCGAATCAATGGCACTGCAAGGTGATACTGCCAAGCTTGAGAAGCTATTAGCTCAAGCGGGGAAGGCGAGGCTTATCAAGCTTAAACTCGATAAACAGAAAACCCCACGGCTCGTTTTGCTTCGTGAGTTTCAGAGAGATCCGACAAAAGGTGAATTACTTCATGTAGATTTTTATCAGGTGAAAGGCAAGGAGAAAATCACAGTGGAGGTTCCCATTGTCTTGCTTGGAGAAGCTCCGGTGCTGGACTCCAAAGATAATATGCTTTTGCAGGACCTAAACACTCTAACTGTTGAGTGTCTCCCAGCCAAGATTCCCACCAATATAGAGCTGGATATCAGTACCCTGACGGAGCCGAAGCAGACGATACGAGTTAAGGACATCAAATTGGGACGGGGAATTACCATTCTTAACGATCCTGAGCTGGTAGTAGTGAGAATCAGTTCACGGCATGTAGAGAAGGTGGAAGAGGAGATGGTTGAGACTCCCAAAGCGGCCTCTCCGCAAGAGGAGTCAAAACAGGAATAGCTGTACGTTTACTCTAACAGCGCCTGTCGGCACGATTATTCTGAAGTGTTGTGGCATACGATGGATACTCAGCTTGAAATCCGAATAACGGAGGCGTTGAAAAGAACCTGAAACCAGAGAAGAGAAGGCTAAGGGAAGAATACAAAGGAGAAAAGAGGGTGAGCAACAAAGCTAAGCCACGCAGGTCCTGGCGAGAAAAATTGGCCGATAATAAAGGGCTGCCCAGAGTCGAAGAAATCACTGATAAGATGAGTAAAAGATGGGGAACTGGCACAGTTGTTATTCCAGCACCAAAAGAAGTAGATGAAATCATGAGAGAGGTTCCTGAAGGCAAGCTCATCACAATAAATGAAATTCGGGCGATGCTGGCTCAAAGACATGGTGCTACCATCGGTTGTCCCATAACCACTGGAATTTTCGCCTGGATTGTGGCTCACGCCGCCGACGAGGCAGCAGCAGAAGGAGAGAAAGATATCACTCCCTACTGGCGGACATTAAAATCTGGAGGGGTACTCAACGAGAAATACCCCGGAGGGCTAGAAGCCCAAGCTGCACGTCTAAAAAGTGAGGGGCATACAATTGAGCCAAGCAAAGGCAGAAAGCCGCCAAAAGTGAAAGACTTCGAGGAAAACTTGCTACAGTAGCGTAAGGCTTATGGCTGCTTTTGCTTGCAGGTAAGACTGCGTCGATGTATCCTGCAGGCAGCAATGGGACAGCCCGCGCTAGATCAACCTCTGCCCATCTTCAAATCGGCCTTTGGCTTGTCGAGCGATAATGACACACTTGTACTGCCCCAAGATCAAGATGCTTCCCAGCAACCCCAGACGTGCCATGTTCTCAGATTAGTGATGCTCGGCGAAGCGCTGCACATCTGCTAGCTTCAAATCATCACCAAAATATACCTTTGTGTGAGGCCAGGGGATCTCGATTCCTTGCTCATCAAACTTCCTCTTGATCCTTCGCCTGAGTTCACCCATCACATCCCACTGTTTGATAGGCTGAGTTTCGCCAACTACCTTAATAACAACTCCTGAATCGCCAAAAGCATCTACTCGGAGAAGCCAAGGTGTTTTTGAGATTAGCAAGGGCTTCCAATCGGGGGCCTCAGCCATTTCTTCCCACGTTCTCCTGATTACCGACATCACGCGGTCGACGTCTTCCTTGTAGGCCACACTGATATTCAGATGCGCCCTGGACCACATCTTAGTCAAATTACTGGTCACTCTGATCTCGCCATTGGGAACAAAATGAAGTGTGCCATCAAGGTCTCTGAGCAAAGTCCTCCTGATGCTGAATCCCTCTACTCCACCGGCTATATCCGCGATTCGGACTACATCACCAACATTATACTGATTCTCAAACAAGATAATGAAGCCGGCAATTAGATCTTTCACCAAGCTTTGGGCACCAAACCCCACAGCGATGCCCACCACGCCAAAACCAACCAACAGAGCAGCAATATCAATCCCTAGTTCGGCCAGAATCAGGATTGCAGAGATAACGACAACCACAAAGAAACCTAGGCTGATAATAAGCCGATTTAACATCGCTCTGCGTTTTTCAACCTCCACCTCGGGATAACCACACATTGAGCGGGATAACGTTCTTTGAACTAATCTGGGAACTGACTTTTTCATAAGAAGGTAGGCGATTAGGGAGACAAGGACGATACCCAGGACTCTCGTGCCATGATGCAAAAGCCAGTCTACGACTAAACTCGACTCAATCATTTGAACCTCCTCCAAACCAATTTGAAAACCGACTCTAGCTCTATTCTAACATTTCGGGCACTGCCATATGCCATGTGTTCGGTAGCAAGGAACGTTCTGGTCTCGCCATTTTATGGTAAGCTGTTACGCTGTTACTTGGAAACAGAAGCAACAAGAAGAGTAACGTGCTTTGACTCGCAGGAATGGGGAAAACTCCTACGTAAACAGAGAAGTGGCGGCAGACTTGATTGGAGATTCTTGTGAAGGGTCCCGACATAGCCTTATCGCAGATTATACACAAATATATGTCCAAAACAACTGGACTAAAGGAACACTGTGACCGGTGCCTGGAAACTGGGAGGTGGGGCGGAAGCGTTGTTCTTATGGTCGTGGACGCAGCATTTACCTCTATCGGCCTTAACTACTTCACTGCCATAGTCCCCAGCGTGGTGAAGTTCGAAAAGGAGTTAGTGGCCAATGGGAAGATTCGAATATTGGATGACCTGAGCACTATCCAACTAGCTCAAGTGCAACACATCTGGAAAAATCGTCGGTCCTGGGAAGCGGCAAAGAGTGTAGCAGCTTACCTCAATGAACTGGCGATAGCGGAGGGTTTGGATGACAGAGGAGCCCTCCGATGCTGGGCAGCAAGCTCATGCCCTGAGAGATGGCCAGAAGACCCAATAGGCAAAATTGGTGGGGTTGGTATCACTACATTCCAATATTTGAGAATGATGGGAGGTGTAGACACAGCAATGCCTGACAAAATAGTGAGGCGGGTGGTGAAACAAATCCTTGACGAATCAGGTGTTGACATGCCGGTTGAAAAGGATTTGGGACTGATTAATACGATTAAATGCATGGCCAGACTGTCAAACTACCGGCCTATTGAAATATGCTGGATGACATGGATGATTCAGCCTGAAGGGAATTTGATAAGAATGCAAAAGTATCGGGAGCTTCTCAATAGGATTTAGGGTTTCGAGGCGGGATTCAATCTGACACCATCATCTTGCCACGACACGACGCTTGACAAATGTGATATTGTTAGTATACTAATTCTAGGTAGAATTAATAGATGGTTGCGGCGGTAGGAGAGACCCTGTATAGGGCGCCGAAGGGGCAAAAGACTGGCGTTAGTCCAGGCTCTCGAAACTCCCAAACATAAGGACAGGGGGGCAATCCCATTAATGTGGATTGTCCTTTTATTTTTGAGGACTGCAGGTTGTTCGATATGTGTTGCCAGGGCGAGCGAGACGACTGAATCTAATATACAAGGAGGTGCTATATCAGCGCTAACACTAATAGGCTAGAAGATAAATAATAATCTCTAGAGAAAGGAGAGGAAAAATGACAAGGAAATTAGTTATGTTGCTAGTCGCAGCGCTCTTGATTGTTAGCTTGGTGGTTGTTGGTTGTGCACCTGAAGCAGCGCCACCACCCGAAGAGGAGGGAGCGCCAACAGCGCCCGAGGAGGAACCAACACCAGCAGCACCAGCGTGGGAAGGACCGTACAAAATCGGCGTAAGTGTTCAGCTGACTGGCGTGAATGCTGACTTCGGATTGAGCTGCAAGGCGGGTGCCGAGGTAGCTGCCGAGCAGATAAATGACCAAGGCGGCATCCTGGGGCGGCCGGTGGAGCTTCACATCCGTGATGACAAGCTCGACCCCGACGAGGCGGTAAGGGTACTGAAAGAGTTTATCTATGACGTTGGAGTTGATGCTGTTTTGCTTTCTCCTCCCAATGTCTGCCAGATACCTCAAATGCGCATGTGCAAGGAGAATGGAACACTCTCTTTTGCCCAGCAGGGGCAGACTTTTGAAATGCTGAATGACTACATGTATCCCTACTACTTCATGGTAGGGCCTACCGCCCGTCAGGAGGCCTATGCCCTGGCAAGGTATGTGGCTACTCGGAAAGACATAAAAAGCTTCGTTACCTTCGCCCCCGATTATTCCTGGGGCCATGAGAATGCTGACGCCTTCACGGAAGCGGTAGAGGAGCTAAGGCCTGATATAAAGTGCCTTGAGCACTTCTGGCCACCGCTGGAAGAAATGGAGTTTGGCTCGTATATCACCGGTATGCTAGCCAAGAAAGCCGACCTTGTTGTAACCTGGGTATTCGGCACCACCTACATCGGTTTTGTGAAGCAGGCTAAAGACTACGGTTTGGTTGATAAGATGACAGTTCTGTCCTGGGTGCACCAAGACATGCTCGTCGAAGCTGGGAAGGATATACCTTCTGGTCTGATTGTTGAGGCAGATAATGAGTTCTGGACCAACCGCAAAAATCAGAATCCCTATTATGACGTGTTCGAGAAAGCTTACGTAGCCAAACGAGACAGGTTGCCTTCCCTTGGCGGCTGTCAACACTATGATATGATGATGACTCTGATGCAAGGAATCAAGAAAGCCAACAGTTTTGACAAGGATGACATAGCCAAGGCTATCGAGGGCTCGACCTTTATGACCCTCAGGGGGCCACATTTCATGCGCCCCATAAACCATGTCTATGATACCGGGCTCTATTTTGGGACCACCAAGTACGATGAAACTCTGGGCTATTGCATCGTTGTGGATGTCCAAGAGATACCCGGGCCTGAGGTTATGGTACCTCGCGAAGATTACATAAAGTATAGAGAGGAACACGGCATAGATTTCAAGCCATGGCATGAGAACTGGTGGCAAGAACTCCCTTGGGCTGAGTAGTCGCCTTCCGAGTCTGCGTAGTGAAGTTAAATAGGTGTTTCCCCCAGCCGGGTTAGCTTCGCTGGGGGAAATCACTTGTCAGGGTACGCTCAAGAAATGGTAATCTATTCGGCTGGAGTATTAGTAGCTAGAAATGGATGTAGTATTAGGTCAAATTGTGAGTGGGTTAACGAGAGCCAGTTTCCTGTTTCTGCTAACGGCAGGGCTAACCCTCATATACGGCGTTCTGAGTGTGCTGAATGTGGCCCATGTCAGCTTCTATATGCTGGGAGCTTATTTCACCTGGACGTTCTGGCAAATACTCCAAGCTTACGACTTCAGCTACTGGGTAGCTATCCCTTTAGCTTGCATAACTATGGCGGCCATCGGCTTCATCATTGAGTTTGTGCTGATGCGCCGTCTGTACTCCAGAATTCAGCCCGAAGTGCTTCTAGCTACTTTCGCCTTGATTTACATCTTCAGCGATGTAGCCAAGCTGGCGTGGGGAGTTCAAGTGCACTCCATAACTGATAAGCCTGAGATACTTACTAGGTCCCTAGGGACTATAGGCGTGGCCTCCTTCCCCGCTTCCGTTGCCTTCACCATAGGCGTGGCAGTATTAGTCGGAGTTGGTCTGTGGTTCTGGTTACAGAGAACCAAGTTCGGTAAGATTGTTAGAGCCACCCAGTCCGACCGTGAGATGGTGGCTGCGCTGGGGATGCCTGTACCTCTAATCTACACCCTTGTCTTCGTTATCAGTGCCTTTCTGGCTGGCCTAGCCGGTGCCGTCTGGGTAGCTACAGGCATCGTACAACCAGGTAGGCTCGATATTCCCATGCTGCCCCAGGTCTTTTGCGTCATGGTTATAGGCGGCATGGGCAGTTTTCTGGGCACGGCGCTAGCGGCAATTATCGTGGGCGAGGTCTTCGCCCTAAGTATTCTAGTTGTACCCAAGGCGGGGATGGTAGCTATCTTCGTCGTGACCGGTATTATCCTTGCATTTCGTCCCTGGGGGCTATTTGGTACCAAGGGGAGGCTAGAATGAGGCCTGTGGATATTGTGCGTAAGGTCTTGTCTCCCCTGCAGTCCAAGAGGTCCAAGTGGTGGCTGCTACTCCTCCTAGCAGTGTTGCTGTTCATACCCACCCATGTGGGTGAATTTTGGATCCACGTGGCCACTGAAATGGCTATTATGAGCCTATTTGCCCTGAGCTTTAACCTGCTCTTCGGCTATACGGGGCGGCTCTCTTTTGGTCAGGCTGCCTATCTAGGGATGGCGGGCTACGCCTTGATTCTCATGTATCAGCACACCCATATGAACTTTGTCATTTGCTCGATAATTGGAGTATTGATGGGTGGTTTGTGGGCTCTCATGACTGGCTACCTCATTACACGGCTCTCCGGGATCTATCATGCTATAATGACCATCGTGGTGGCTGAGGCTACCTTCTATATTACCTTCGAGTGGTATAGTTTCACCGGAGGACCAAACGGGCTCCAGATAACGCCGCCAGCTATTCTTCAAGACTCACTCAATTACTACCTGTATACTTTAGTGATCGTTATCCCGGCGATAGTAGCCTTCTGGTTCCTTGTCAACTCGCCCTTTGGCAGGTCCCTTAAGTGTATTCGAGATAATCCAGATAAAACCCCATATATCGGCATCCCAATGAGGAAACATCTCCTCATTGCCTTTGTTATTGCCGGCCTCTATGCTGCCCTAGCTGGCGTGCTATGGGCCCCCTTCAATCGCGGAATCTCCCCCTGGTATTGTACTATGATGAAATCCGGGGATGCTGTTTTCATGGCGGTATTGGGCGGAGTCTATACCTTTGCCGGTCCCATACTGGGAGCCGTGATCTGGACTTTCCTGGATGTGTTCATCTCGCACCTGACCGAGTATTGGCCTTTAGCCATCGGTTGCGTCATGCTGCTGATAGTCCTGTTTATGAGAGGTGGCATACTGGGGACAGTGCAGAATAGACTTAAAGGCTCCAGGTGGGGACACACAGGGAAGGTGCTACCAACGAAGGAGGAAAACCCGTGCTCCTTAAGACAGAGAAGTTGAGTAAAGCCTTCGGCGGACTTGTGGCAGTAAATAAAGTTGACCTGGATGTCCAGGAGAGAGAGATCCATGCCATAATCGGCCCCAACGGCGCTGGCAAGACCACCTTCTTCAACTTGGTAACCAAATACCTGAACCCAGGTGAAGGGAAGGTAATCTTCAAGGGAAAGGATATCACCAAGTTGCCCCCTCACCGGATATGCCAGCGTGGCCTCATCAGATGTTTTCAGCGTGCTAGCATTTACCCTATGCTCACTGTCACTGAAAGCGTTCAGATGGCAGTGCTGAGTCAAAAGGGAAAGGCGCTGAATCTGTTTCGCCCTGCCCGTGACATGTTCCGTACCGAGGTAGCTAATATTTTAGATAGGGTGGGCCTCGCCGAGCAGGCGAATGTTCGCGGTGATACCCTCTCGCACGGTGATAAGAAGCGATTAGAACTAGCCATTGCCCTAGGCAACCGCCCAGAGCTTCTGCTCCTGGATGAGCCTACAGCCGGTATGTCTAGAGAGGAAACCAGGGCTACTATGGAATTGTTAAGGGAACTTCGCGACAGCATAAACCTAACTATCCTGTTTACGGAGCACGATATGTCGGTGGTCTTCGGTATTGCTGAGAGAATTACCGTTCTCCACCAGGGATGTATAATCGCCGAGGGGAGCCCAGCCGAGGTGCAGGCCAATGAGAAAGTCCAGCAGGTATATTTGGGGGGGTGACAGTATGATACTGGAAGTCACAGATATCAACACCTATTACGGCACAAGCCATATTCTGTTCGATGTGTCACTGAGGGTAGACACGGGCGAGGTCGTTTGTCTCCTGGGTCGCAATGGAGCGGGCAAGACCACAACCATGCGAAGCATAATGGGCCTCACCCGTCCTCGCTCCGGGAGTATTAAGTTCGAGAATACTGAACTGATGGAGAAGCCCCCTTACGAGAAAGCCAAGAGAGGCATGGGTTACGTACCCGATGACAGGAGAATCTTCCCGACCTTGACAGTGCGTGAAAACTTAGAACTAGGGATAAAGGGGGGAGCTAGACATGATGAGCAAGAGCCATGGACTGTAGACAGGGTTTATGAACTTTTCCCGACATTGGAGGGTCTGGATAGCCACCAGGGAGGGCACCTCAGCGGTGGGGAGCAGCAGATGCTCACCATAGCTCGAACCTTGATGGGCAATCCTACCTTGCTGCTTATGGATGAGCCTGCTGAGGGGTTGGGCCCACTAGTGGTGAAGGCTCTCAGGGAGCAGGTCTCGAAACTGAAAGAGCTGGGCCAAACCATACTTCTTTCGGAGCAGAATTTGCCTTTTGCCCTTGCGGTGTCAAATCGGGCCTACGTTATAGAGAAGGGAGCGATCCGCTACCACGGAAGCATTGAAGAACTGGAAGCCAATGAGGAAGTTAAGAGAAAATACCTGATGGTTTAGATGCAAAGCGCGGTAAATCTGAAATTCCAGAATAAGGAGAGAAGAGATGCCAGAGATGAAACATTTAGCCCGAGAGAAGAATGTAGGGCAACTGAGGAACTATGTGTTTGACAAGAATACCTCGCCCATTCTTGAAGTTGAGCTGGGAGAGAAGTTTAGGGCCGAAACTGAAGATGCTTTCAACGGGATGCTGAGAGAGGAGCCTAGCAGGCTGCACCCTAGGGACACTCGTCCATACTCTGCAAAGGTACCTGGTTGGCACAATCCTTGCTGCGGCCCTATTTATGTCAAGGGTGTCGAGGCAGGAGATGTTGTGGTGGTAAACATAGAAAGAATAGACAAGATACTAACAGGAGCGACCTCCACATTGCCAGGCGCACACCATTTTGCAGGCTTACGTGGCTGGGAAGAGTGCGACGAGATGTATACGGGAATTATAGAGAATATAGCGGCTAAGGGAACCTGGCAATACGGACCACATTCATACGTGTGGGATCTCAAGCCCTTTCTGGGTACTATTGCCACCGCACCAGAGTTTGAGGTTCTATCAAGCGTACCCACCAGTTTCGGCTCCGCCCCTGCCTGCGGCGGAAACATGGACTGCCGGGATGTTAGAGAAGGAGCAAAGATTTACTTACAGTCGTTCAACAAAGGAGGTCTATTATTCTTCGGCGATGCGCATGGTTCTCAGGGAGATGGGGAAGTCACTGGTGTAGCCAATGAGGTGGCGGCGGAGGTAACACTCAGCTGCGACGTCATAAAGAACAAAAACTTGAACAATGTCCGTTTAGAAACCCCCGAATCACTCATTTCGGTATTCTGCTACAGACCTATGGAAGAGGGAATCAGGCAAGCATTGAAGGACCTAATTCTATGGCTTGAGGAAGACTATGATATGGCCAAGAGAGAAGCTTACGTGCTAGCGAGCATCTGCCCTGAGTTCAGAATCAACGTTTATCAAGTTTGTTCAGGCCTAGGAAGGCTTATGACGACGGTGGGAGCTGAACTACCCAAAAAGATGTTACCCAAGTAGAGATTGGCCACCTGTCTCGATTGGAGATAACGACAGGGAACGTAACCATGTGGTAGTCACCCCGGCGTGAAGGCGTACCAAGGAGGTAGCAGCTAGCATCAGTAAGAAGTTCTGGGGCTAGCAAGACTACATTGACAAAAAGCTACCTGAAGACCTTGGGAGAAGAAGGGATGCATCTGCTGTCAAGCGAGGATACGGGGAAGAAATTAAAATGGCAGTATTCAGGCAAAGAGTGACTGATTATGTCCCATTAATACAACTGAATGTATGGCAAGACTGTCAGACTACCGGCCTATTGAAATATGCTGGATGACATGGATGATTCAGCCTGAAGGAAATTTGATAAGAATGCAAAAGTATCGGGAGCTTCTCAATAGGACTTAGGGTTTCGAGGCGGGATTCAATCTGACACCATCATCTTGCCACGACACGACGCTTGACAAATGTGATATTGTTAGTATACTAATTCTAGGTAGAATTAATAGATGGTTGCGGCGGTAGGAGAGACCCTGTATAGGGCGCCGAAGGGGCAAAAGACTGGCGTTAGTCCAGGCTCTCGAAACTCTCAGGCAAAAAGATTACCGTAAGCAGAAACCTCTGGAGAGACCTCTGCAAGAGGTCACCGAAGGGGTAAGTCCGCGAAGATTAGCGGATGATCTCTCAGGTAAAAGGACAGGGGGGCAATCCCGTTAGTATGGATTGCCCCCTTTTTGTTAAAGCGTAAGCTGGAGGTAAGTAATCATGGGAAAGAATGGAGGTGCAATATGAGATATATTCCAAATACAGAAGAACAAAAAAAGGAGATGCTGAACGATATCGGTGTCTCTTCTTTTGAGGATTTGATCCGAGTTATTCCGGCAGATGTTCGGCTTAAGGGAAGACTGAATGTGCCCGAGGCAATGTCAGAAGCTGAAGTAGCAGAAAAGATTTACCACATTGCCAGGAAAAACTCAGATTTCTTTCTAATGAAACCCCTTATTGGGGCAGGTGCTTACAGACATCATGTCCCTGAAGCAGAGAAATTTCTGTTACAACGAGAGGAATTCTGGACCAGCTATACGCCATATCAACCTGAGCTCAGTCAAGGCACGCTGCAATCAATGTTTGAATTTCAGACATATCTGGCCAGGCTTACCAAAATGGATGTGGTAATACCTTCCATCTATGATGGCGCTTCGGCAACTGCGGAAGCAGTATTAATGTCTCTGAGATTAAAACACAGAAATAGAATTATCACCTCGGCATCACTTCATCCACACTACAGAGAGACTATTAAGACGTATGTAGCGCCACATGAGCCAGTGACTATTGAATTGCCTTACGAGGATGGCCTGGTTGACATCGGTAAGCTAAAGGAGCTAATCACTGACGATACCGCTTCTGTTATCGTGCAAAATCCTAATTTCTTTGGTGGAATAGAGAATCTAGCTGAAATTTGTGAGATTGTTCACTCTAAGGATGCTTTGGTGATAGATGCGGTTGCCGAGAGCATGTCACTGGGAGTTCTAAAAGCCCCTGGGGAGATGGGAATTGATATTGTGGCCGGAGAAGCTCAGTCATTTGGCATGGACCTGAATTTCGGGGGGCCTTACAATGGTTACCTAGCGACCAAAAAGGAGTTTCTCAGACAGCTTCCTGGAAGAATCGTGGGTGAAACAAAGGACATCGATGGTAAGCGTGTTTTCGTGATGACGATGCGTGCCAGAGAGCAAGATATAAGAAGGGAGAAAGCAACCTCTAATATTTGTAGTAACCACGGTTTAAACATTACTGCAGCCAATATTTATCTTTCTCTTCTGGGAACAGAAGGACTTTACAAAGTCTCCCTCTTTAATACGAAAGCCGCCCACTACTTAGAAAAGCTGCTATTGAAATCTGGGAGGTTTGAAAGGGTTTTTGACTATCCCTTCTATAACGAGTTCCTGCTGAGAAGCAAGAATACCGTATCCATTGTGAATGGAAAACTGTTGGGAAACAATTTCCTGCCTCCTCTCGAAATCAGCAGATTCTATAAGGAAGAAGAGTTCAAGGACGTTTTGCTTTTTGCTGTAACCGAGGTATTGAGCAGGGAAGACCTAAACAAGCTGGCTAAAATTCTTTCAGAATAGGGGGACATGGAGATGAAACTGATATTTGAGAAAAGTGTAAAGGGCAGAGATGGTTATTCTTTGCCCGCAGATTTATTTGACGAAGTAAACATTAGAGATTGCATTCCTGCTTATGCCGCTACCGATGCTAAGAGAATCCTTAGCGAAGTTTCTGAAGTTGATGTTGTTCGGCACTTCACCAAGCTTTCCAAGTTCAATTACGGTGTTGATGATGGCTTATATCCACTGGGGTCATGCACCATGAAATACAGTCCAAAAGTCGACGAGAAGTTGGCAGCGCTCGACAACTTTGTCTATGCGCATCCATTAGCTCCCGAGGAGATTGTTCAGGGTTGCTTAGAGATTATGTATGAGTCGGATAAGTTGTTTTGTGAAATAACCGGTGTGGACCAATACACTATGGCTCCCGCTGCTGGAGCGCATGGCGAATTAACTGGCAATCTTATTATGAGGAAGTACTTTGTGGATCATGGTGAAAAGAGACATAAGATGTTGGTGCCCGATTCTGCCCATGGCACGAATCCCGCTTCTGCGGCAATGAGTGGTTTCAAGATGGTAGAAGTAAAGTCAAATAAGGAGGGAACAGTTGACATCAAGCAGCTTGATGAGCTAATGGATGAAGATACCGCAGGGTTAATGCTGACGAACCCCAATACTGTGGGATTATACGATGATAGGATACAGGATATTGAGAGAATTGTGCATGGTAAAGGTGGACTGCTTTATTATGATGGGGCAAACCTCAATGCTTCTCTGGGCATCATAAGGCCGGGAGACGCCGGTTTTGACATAGTCCACCTTAATCTGCATAAGACGTTTTCCACTCCACATGGAGGTGGTGGGCCAGGTGCCGGAGTTATCGGAGTAAAGAAACTTCTTATTCCTTACCTTCCTACGCCTATAGTCACTTCTGATGGCAAAAAATACCATCTCACCGACATAGGAGAGAAGAGCATTGGCATGGTGCGAGCATTCTGGGCTAATTTCGCCGTACTGCTCAAGACCTATGTCTGGATTCTCTCTATGGGAGCAGACGGGCTCTGCGATGTTTCTGAAGCAAGCGTTATCAATGCCAACTATGTGCTGGCTAAGTTAAAGAAACATTATAGACCGGCATACGACCGTTATTGTGGACATGAATGTGTGCTCACAGGGAGAGACTACAAAAAGCATGGAGTAAAAACTCTAGATATCGCCAAGAGATTAATGGATTATGGTATTCACCCACCAACAATCTACTTCCCTCATTTTGAGCCTTATGCTGAGGAGACGATGATGATAGAGCCACCGGAATCTGAAAGCAAAGAAGTGCTTGATGAATTCATTGACGCCATGATTAAGATTTCTAATGAGGCAAAGACGAATCCTGAATTCTTAACAAGCGCACCGCATGCTACCCCCATAAGAAGAACTGATGATGTACTCGCGGCGAGACGACCAATCTTGACTTATGATGATGAATTGAAGCTCAAAGATGAATTGCAGTATAGAGATGAAGACATCAATTTCTAGTTAGGAGGTGAACATGGGAGAATTGTTGTTAACTCCTCTTCATGAAGAACACAGAAAGCTAAAGGCAAGGATGATACCGTTTGATGGCTTTGATATGCCGGTGCAATACACGAGCATTATTCAAGAGCATTTGGCCGTGAGAGGAAAAGTTGGGCTCTTCGACGTATCTCATATGGGTGAGATTGAATTGCATGGAAGAGATGCGCTTCCTTTTGCAGACCACCTGGTGACGAACTCAGTGATGCAGATGAAAGATAAGGAAATAAAGTATTCTCCTATGTGCTATCCAGATGGTGGCCAGGTAGATGATATTTTCATCTACAAAATGAAAGATGATTTCGTACTACTTGTGGTAAATGCATCGCCCAACTATTCCATAAAAGACTCTGACTGGATTTCACAGAACAAAGGTGATTTCAATGTGGAGATTCTTAACAAGAGCCCAGCTTATGGAGAGATAGCTGTCCAGGGACCAGAAGCAGAGAGGCTAATGGAGCCTTTGATAAAGGCCGATATGCCGCTGAGAGAGCTAAGGCGCTTTACATTTATGCATGGGCAATTATTCGGCAGCAAGGTCTTTATCTCCCGCACCGGCTATACAGGAGAAGACGGCTTCGAAGTTTACTCTGAGGCGAAAGATATCGTAGAGATTTGGAGAGGAATTCTTGAAGAGGGCAAAAGGTTTGAAATAAAGCCATGTGGATTAGGGGCAAGAGATACAACGAGATTTGAGGTCTGCTATTGGCTTTATGGCAATGACATTGATGAGACGATTAATCCGCTCGAAACAGGTCAAGGCTGGTCGGTGAAATTTGATAAAGGCAAGTTCGTCGGAAAAGAAGCGCTTCTCAAAGTAAAACAAAAGGGGATTAGCAGAAAGCTTGTCGGGCTGTATGTCCCCACAGGAGGTATCCCGAGGAATAAGATGGAGGTGAGAAAAGAAGCTCGACGAATTGGATATGTCACATCGGGGAACTACTGTCCCTCACTGAGAAAGACGTATGCCATGGCTATACTCGCCCTTCCCTATACCGAACAAGGAAATAGGGTAGATGTCGTCATAAGAAACAAGGAGGTGGAAGCGGAGGTTGTGAATATGCCTTTTGTTACGCCAGTCAACAAAAGATAGCCTTCACCATAGAGAACAAGCAGGTGGATCATAGGCGAACAATAGATAGATAAAACAAAGGAGGATGGAATGTATCCAGAAGACTCAAAATACACTGAGACTCATGAGTGGGCCAGGTGTGAGGAGAAGTTGGTAGCAGTTGGTATCACATCCTATGCATCTGAGCAACTCTCGGATATAGTCTACGTAGAATTGCCCGCTGAAGGAGAAGAAACGACGAAAGGCGCTCCTTTTGGAACTCTGGAGTCTGTTAAGGCAGTATCCGACATCTATTCACCAGTTTCAGGGAAAATAGAAGAGGTAAACCATAGGCTTCAAGACGAACCCGAGCTACTGAACAATGATCCCTACGGGGAAGGCTGGATAGTCAGAATCAGCCCATCACAGGGGGAAGACCTAGACGGTCTTATGGACGCAGCAGCATATGAGAAGTTTGTTGAAGAGCAGGAGGAAGTGGAAGAGTGAATCTTCATATTATGTTCTCTGAACGGAGATAAACTGCGAAGCTACCAAATACTACAAAGGGGGGTAGGGAAAATGTCCAATTACGATCCTGTAATCATGGGTATTGCATCGCCCGGAGGATGGGGCAAGCGGTATTTACAGGCTAGCCATCTGTCAGACAAGTTTGCGATCACCATGTGTAGCAGCCGTAATCCAACCGAACCTGGCATACAAAACTTGGCCAAAGAGCATGATTTCGAAGCCTCCAGCTTTGACCAACTAATCAAGAGCAATGAACTAGAGGCAATCTTGTTGCCAATTCCTCATTTTCTCCATTACGAGTATGCCAAGCGAGCCATAGAAGCCGGCAAACACGTCGTGCTTGAGAAGCCTATTACAAACTGGGTTGATGAGGCGGTTGAGCTACGGCGATTGGCACAAAAGGCAGATATAGTCCTTTCAGTGGGCCATGAACTCAGGCGCACTGGACCTTGCAGGAAAGCCAAGGAAATGCTCGAAAATGGGGTGATTGGTTCTCCAGTATCCACTATTTGCTACTCCGGCATGAAGGGCACACAGCTTTACTCGAAAGATAACTGGCTTTTGCAGGGAGAAAAGAATCCTGGCGGTTCACTCGATATGATGGGCGTTCATGCCACAGAGACTTTAATCTACCTTATCGGCGATATTGCTCAAATCAGCGGTTTCCTGAAAGACAGTCTTACACCAACCACAATACCTGACAGCGCTGTCGGCATTTTTCAATTTGAAGATGGAGCATTAGGATATTACGGCTCCCATTACATAGCTCCTTATCGAAGTTTCATTCACATTATCGGTACCGAAGGTATCCTATACATAGAGCATTTCGGTGCGGAGCTGTACCATCAGGCTGCGAATTCCCGGGACCGAGAAAAGGTAGGTAGCAGCGAAGAAAACCTACCGCCTAATCTTCAGGGAGCAGTTAAAGAAGAACTTGAAGAATTTGCTGACGCTATTCGCTTGGGAACCAAAATTGAAACTGGAGCAGACGAGGCGATCAAGGCGTTGGCCAGTATTCGAGGCATCATGTTATCGGCAAAATGGGGACGGCCAGTGACTTTTGATGAAGTAATGGCAAACCCACGATTGACAGAAACCCCCTAGATTACTGAAGCCAACACGGCAAACCCAAAAGAATCAATACTGTGTATTTTGCTGGCTGCTAATCTCTAATTTCCACGAGTGTGGACTCGGGAATGCATTTCCAAGCTCCTAGCTCGATGTAACGTTTGGTAGCTCTTCTCAAATGCTATACTATCCTTACCAAACGCTACACTATCAGCAGAATCAGAAGAAGGGAGCTAAACATGGGAGATCGCGTTAAAGGAAAAGCGGCTATTGTTACTGGGGCTGGTTCAATTGGCCCCGGCACGGGAAATGGCAAGGCTTCAGCTATCCTCTATGCCAGGGAAGGGGCTCAAGTCATGCTGGTTGATTACAGGCTTGAGGCAGCTGAGGAGACTGGACACATAATCAAAGAAGAAGGTGGAGATTGTATTGTCTTCAAAGCCGACGTTAGTAAGTCCAGTGACTGCAAGAGTATGGTTGAAAAATGTATTCAGACCTTCGGCAGGGTTGACATCCTCCACAACAATGTTGGGATTGTAGAATCCGGTGGGGCAGTTGGAACCAACGAGGAAAGCTGGGACAGGGTCATGGCTGTCAACTTGAAGAGCATGTTCTTAACCTGTAAGTACGTGCTTCCATATATGGAGAAACAGGGAAGTGGCTCCATAGTAAATATCTCTTCTGACGCGGCTATAAGGCAAATGGCTTACCCTGCGATTGCTTACTCGACATCTAAGGCAGGTGTCATTGCCCTAACTCGCGAGGTAGCACTTGAATATGCCTCCAAAGGAATTCGGGCCAATGTCGTATTGCCAGGATCCATGAAAACACCCCTGGTTGTGGCATCACTTACCGGTGCCTATGATGGAGATATTGAGGAGATGATGAAAAAGCGAGATGCTCTGTGTCCTATGGAACATCAAGGTGATGCTTGGGACGTTGCCTATGCAGCTCTGTTCCTTGCTTCAGATGAGGCAAAATACATAACGGCAACTACACTGGTGGTCGATGGTGGTCTAACCATGAGGGAGTAACAAATGAGAGATTAGGATGGCTTATGGGTGGTTCTCTTTATATCCCCTCAAGACTTTAAGTGCATAATCTATATCGTATTTACTGTGATCAGCACATACCTGGAATCTTATTTCCTCTTCTCCTCTGGGGACTACTGGATAGGCTATCCCGGTTGTCAGTATCCCGTTATCCTTCAGGTACATGACCAGATCCCTGGTTCTGCCAGTATCCCTGGTAATAAGTGGCACTACTGGGTGTTCTCCCCTCACAGTTTCGTATCCTAGATCAACTAACCCTTTCCTGAAGTATGCTGTCATCTCTCGCAGGTGCCCCAGCATTTTCTTCCCGGTATCGCTGTCTAAGACCTCCAATGCCCTCATGGCTGCCTTGGCCTCCGACACAGTAATGGGATTCGAATAGATATAAAAAGGGGCGGTCTCTCGCAGGTAATCTATTACCGTCGCATCGGACACCAGATAGCCACCATTCACCCCAAACGCCTTACCCAGAGTGCCAATCACTATGTCTATTCTATCCTCGCCCGTGAACTCTGTAGTCCCTCTGCCAGTTTCTCCAAATGCCCCAACGCCGTGAGAGTCATCGACTACTGTAAATATGCCCTCTTCAAATTCAGGGTCATATTTCTCGGCTAAACCCGCTATTTCCGCCAGTAGCGCGTAATCCCCTCGCATACTAAAAATACCGTCGCTGACTATCATGACTCGATTGCAATCCCCAACACATTCCTTTATACATGACTCTAGCTCAGCCGTATTGTTATGACTGTATACTTTTCTGTTTTTGGGTCGCGACAACCTAACAGCGTTGATTATAGAATTATGATTGAGAGCGTCGCTTAACACAATGGTCTCTCCGGAAATTAAAGGTGACAAAGTGCCCATAACAGTGGCGTACGCGGAGCTGAATATCATACCAGCCTCCCTATTATGAAAGCTGGCCAGTCTTTTCTCTAGCTCTACATGTGGCTTATAAGTCCCACTGATAAAGCGCACCGCTCCGGGACCAGCGCCGAATTCCCTTGCAGCCTCCTCATCCGCCTCTATCACCTCCCGCTTCAACGCCATGCCAAGATAACTGTTGGAGTTCATTCTCAAGAATTCCTTATCTCCGTAACCTTCCACAAAATACCTTGGCCCCTTGCCTCCTTGTGCCTGTTTGATACCTGTTATTACAGTTTCGTCCCTCTTGAAAGTGCCTCTCTCCCTAAGCTCATCCAGTTCTTTAGATAATATCTTCTCTATTTTGACTAGCGACATTCTCGCCTCCTGAATCTATTGTAACTTCTGAGAAAGTTTCTCCAGCATGTCTTGGGTCATAGACGCCAGATTGTACTGGGGACCCCACCCCCATTCCTCACGAGCAGCACTGTCATCCATACAGTTAGGCCAGGAATCAGCAATCGCCTGACGGACCGGGTCAACGTCATAGTCCATAACAAAACCAGGGATGTGTTCCTTAATCTCATTTGCAATATTCTCTGGGGCAAAAGACATCGCAGTTACATTAAAAGCATTCCGGTGTTTCAATCTGTTTGCATCTGCTTCCATAATATCGATTGCCGCCTTTAGTGCATCAGGCATATACATCATATCTAAGTAAGTCCCAGCCTTTAAGAAGCAAGTGTACCTGCACTGCCTTATTGCTTCATAGTAGATTTCTACCGCGTAGTCTGTGGTTCCGCCTCCAGGCGGAGTTACATGCGAGATAATGCCTGGCCAACGAACGCCTCGGGTATCTACACCAAACTTCCTGTAATAATAATCACAAAGCAACTCACCGGCAACCTTGGTAACCCCATAAATTGTAGTGGGGCGCTGAATTGTATCTTGAGGGGTACTATCTTGAGGAGTAGTAGGACCGAAAGCACCAATAGAACTGGGAGTGAAGACAGCACAGTCATATTCACGGGCGACCTCTAAGACATTGTAAAGCCCATTCATATTTACATCCCATGCTTGTTGCGGATTCGCCTCCGCCACTGCCGAAAGCATAGCAGCTAAATGGTAGATAGTATTCACCTTGTGCTTCCTCACAACCTCTCCTATTGTATTGCTGTCTGCACAATCAATAGACTCAAATGGTCCTGAATTGAGCAAATCTTCACTGGGCTTAGTCTTATGACCTGCGGCTATCACATGCTCATTCCCACACCTTTCCCTCAAAGCCAATACAAGTTCTGAACCAATCTGACCACAGGCTCCTGTCACCAGAATCTTCCTCACGAACGTGTATCTTAGCAGGAAGAATTACATTCATCAATAGCATTTTCCAGATGGTTCTCTTCATATCTCGAACAAGTCATTCTTCCCTTAGGTCTCACCCTTCTAGATAAGCCTTCCCTGCCTGCCCATTCCGGAGCGGCGCTTGTCTCTTTCTTTAACGCATTTTTTTCTGGCAGCGGCAGATAATTCTGTGATACAATCTGAACCGGCTTCCGATGGACCCACTTTGACAACGAAGGCGATTCTGTCAGGAAGCCGGGGAACCGTAACTGTGTCAAAAAAATCCTCTACAATCCCGCATTCTCACGCCTCAGCGAAGTTAAGACATCCAGCAAGTTGAAGGTCAAATGGCTAGAAAATGGAGGTTAATTCTCTCTGGAGCTTGTAGCCCTCCTCTAAATATGGCAATAGATGAAGCCATATTTAAGCTGACCGTAGAAAACAGAATCCCACCAACTTTGAGGCTATATACCTGGAATCCTCCAGCTCTTTCAATAGGTTATTTCCAGAATACAGAATCTCCTCTAATAAGAGAATACCTTACCAAGGGGTACCCTTTAGTAAGGCGCCCGACCGGTGGATTGGCAGTGCTACACGAGGATGAGATAAGCTATTCAATGACAGGAGCCATGGCTAGAGACGGCTTTCCCTGCAACGTCCGTGAGGCATACCGGAAGGCACATGAAAGCATAAGAAAGGCCTTACTCAATCTGGGTTTGGAGACAACCTTATCCCAAGAACAGAAGGCTGGCACTAACAACGCTCTCTGTTCTGCGAGCTGGCTTCCCTACGACATAATCTTAGAACACAAGGGTAAAATAGGGGGAAGTGCTCAAAGGAAAAGCGGCAATGTCTTACTGCAGCATGGCAGCGTCTCATTGCCAGAAGAGCCAGACCGGGACTGCTTAACAGACGAAATAACGGAGAATTTCGGGAAAGTTCTTGGAATAGAATTGGAACAGCAAGAGTTGATTGGCGAGGAAGTCTCCCTTTCAGAGAAGCTTGCGGAAAAGAAATATAGACAATGGAAATGGAATTATAGAGGGCGATTCCTCTTTCTCAACAGAGATCAACAAGTTGCGGAGGTCTTCCTATGAAGTTACTGATTATAGGCAGCGGTGCAGCAGGTTCGACGGCTGCGCAATTTGCCCGCAAGACAGACAGGCAAGCAGAGATAACTGTGCTTGGTAACGAGTCTTACAGCGAGTACTCTAAATGTGGATTGCCTTATGCTATTAGTGGAGTAATCGCAAGCTTTGACGACCTAATAGAATTCTCGAGGTCTTGGTTCCAACGCTTCAAAATCAATCTAGAACTGGAGACCGAAGCATATGATGTTGATCCCGAAGCAAAGACGGTGAAATTCATATCTTTACGAGATGGAACGAAAAAGGAGCACCACTACGATGTCTTGATAATCGCCACCGGAGCAAGCTCATGGGTTCCCGAAATTGAAGGTGCCTTCTTGGATGGCGGGAGATTGAAACAAGGCATATTAACCCTTCGAACCATGGATGATGCAAAGCAAATTCATGAACACATCCAAAAAGGCAAAAGGGCCATGATTATCGGTTCCGGTTTGATTGGAATGGAAATGGCAGAGGCTCTTTCTCTGAGAGGAATGGAGACATATGTCAGGCTGAGAACCCATGTGCTTACAGGTATGGTTGATGAGGACATGGCCACGCTTGTACAGAAGAGTGCAGTAGCGCGTGGCATACATTTCATCCCAAGAGTCACTGCTTCAAAAATAGGCGGTGCTGAGAAGGTAGAGTATGTAGTGCTGAAGAATCTGGATACTGGGGAAGAATCTGAGTATCCTACTGACCTTGTGGTCATATCTGCCGGGAGCAAGCCGCAGGTTGAGTTAGCCAAAAAGGCAAAATGTCAGCTTGGTTCCACAGGTGGAATAGTAATTGATAAGAGATGTGAGACATCAATTAAAGACATCTACGCTGCTGGTGACTGTACAGAATATCCAGACTTTGTTACTGGAAAGTCAACCTTGATAGGCCTAGGCAGTATTGGAGTCAGACAGGGGCGAGTTGCCGGAGCAAATGCCGTCGGGGGAAAGGAGGAAATGCCCCGAGGTATTCTAAACAATAGGACTACCGAACTGTTTGGACTGGAGATATCTGCTGTGGGGCCCACCATCAGAGAGTTAAAGAACGCAGGAATTGAACCTGTTGTGGGCAAATTTAATGGTTCAACATTGCCAGACTATTTCCCCGGAAAAAAAGCCATTGCTGTGAAAATCATGGCTAACCCAGAAGATGGAAGGATTATCGCGGCGCAAATTGTCGGAGAAGAGGATGTGCACCAGCGCATCAATGTCTTTGCCACCGCCGTTTTTGAGAGTATGACTCTTGAAGACTTTATGAAATTGGAAACGTGTTACGCACCACCAGCCGCTCCTACATTGGACTGTATGACCCTAGCTGCCGATGCGGCTCTGATGAGATGGAAAAGGAGGTGAGACACAGTTTTCCGACAAAGTGGCTTACGACATACAATAGAGCGCCAAGGAAGAACAATGGCTGAAAATATGCAGAGACTGAGGACTCCCGCCTGGCTGAAGAGACCCATACCCCGTGGGAATAGGGTAACAATGATTCGGAATGTAGTTCATCGTTGTAACTTGCATACGGTCTGTGAGTCTGCCGCCTGCCCCAACCGCCAGGAGTGCTACTCTCAAGGACGGCTTACATTTATGATCCTGGGAAACATCTGTACTAGGAATTGCTCCTTCTGCAAAGTGCAGACAGGGAGACCACTGCCTCCTGACCCTGATGAGCCAGAGCGACTTTGCAATGCAGTAGAGGAGTTAGGACTGAAATATGTAGTCATTACCTCCGTTTGCCGGGATGACCTTCCTGATGGAGGCGCGACGCAGTTTGCCCAGGTCATACATGCCCTACACCATAATCGCTTAGATATAGGCGTTGAAGTGCTCATTCCTGATTTTCGGGGTTCATCATCAGCACTGCAAAAAGTGGTTGCTGCACAGCCTACCGTCTTGAACCATAACGTGGAGACAGTCCCCAGACTCTATTCAGAAGTACGACCCCAGGCAAAATATCAGTGCTCCTTAGAGGTTCTGAAGAGGGCGAAAGCTTCAGACAAGCGGCTTTTGACCAAATCCGGGCTCATGTTAGGGTTGGGAGAAAGAAAAGACGAAGTGATAGCAGTAATGCAAGACCTGAGAGAAGCCGAGTGTGACTTCATCACCCTGGGACAATATATGAGGCCCTCTCTCGAGCACCATGAGGTGGCAAGATATGTCACTCCTGATGAGTTTGCTCAATATGAGGTTATTGCCAGAGAGATGGGTTTCTTGGGGGTGGCATCTGGGCCACTGGTGCGCAGTTCCTTCAATGCCCTTGACCTTCTTAACAAAGTGAAGCCAGCTAGAAGGACAAGCCATCCCGTATGAGTTTCTGCGTAGTCGCCGCAAATGTTGACCATTGCCGAAGGTTGTCTTGAAGCCACTTACATACTGGGTGACCAAATTCAGACAAAAAATGCCCCAAGTGACCTCACCCTCCGGAGTTAGCACACTCCCCTTTCAGCTTCCACCTACCTTGTGCCGGGGTTTTTGCTTCCCAGCCCTTCTTCAGCTTCCGTCTACTCGGTATGATGCCTCCACCACTTCAGCTCGGCCACTCGGGACAATTGTAGTCTAACATATCGAGTCCAGTTTGTCAAATTTCTGTGCTGGCTGACCACATGGGTAACACTAAGCCATGAATTTTGGCAAGTGCCCTTTCAATATACTCTATGGGAGCAAGATAGCCAAGTGATTGATGTGGACGATTGAAATTATATTCTATAAGCCATTCAGTCAGCCTGGGATTGA
>Ga0315533_1000081_pt1 | contig 92121 bp, 71 predicted proteins | sample SalMarSW160130MG_FD_203081 | JGI IMG/M metagenome (GOLD analysis project Ga0315533, IMG submission 203081) | Salt marsh sediment microbial communities from the Plum Island Ecosystem LTER, Massachusetts, United States - Salt Marsh Sediment SW1601-30 ...
TTAACTCGCTAAACAATTTCATCTACATTATCCTCCTTTTCTATAGAATAATATACAAAAGTATTTTTATATTATCAACGCATATCTTCTATATTATCATTGTCTTATAATTTATAGACAGACTCTATATAATACCATACGGATCTTACGATAGAATACATCTCATTGATTTTTCTTTTAATCAAGGTTTCTATTAATAATGCCAAATAACAAATCATTATATGTTCGTGTATTCTTGCTTCTTCTAACATTTATCAGAAGACACGTCTGTGCTGGACTAATGTCAAATTCATTCTTCAGTATTCTAAAAAACCTCTCTACCTTTTGAAGTGATTTATAATATCGTTCAACTAATTCCTTCGAGAGTTTTAATTTTCCAACTTCTGTCAAAGGAATGGGGGAAACCTCAACTTGTAGGTTGTGCAGGTAAAATGATTGTTACAATGAATAATATTGCGACAGTAAGTGGATTTCAGTTTGTTATAATGGACTCAGCAGATATTTTTGTCGGAACCGGTGTAATATCATCTTTAACAGGATGGACAATTTCTGGTAATGAGTTAGAAAGCGGAGGTTATAGCGTTGTTGGTTTTAGTATGACTGGTGCCCCAATTCCGGCCGGCTCTGTAACTACTTTTGAACTGGCTTTAACTGTTGATACTGAAGCATTATCAGGTAATTATCCGGTATCAATTTCGTACAGTTATTGGGGGTGAAAGTACAAACTTTCACCCCCTTTTTCAATTTTTTGTATTAGTAATGGGTTAATCATATTTCCTGACCTTCCGAAGGGTACATCCAAAGGTACCATCCCGGAGGGATCTCTCCGAGACGAGAGAGGACTCCGATACGTCGGAGAACTCCTACGGAGTAATACTTCGGAAGGTTTTTAAGTTAACCCTACTACGTCACTTAGTACTTTTGTATACAGTATGTTGTTTATTTATGTTAATATTAACCAAACATATAGTGCTATTCCTTATAAATTACGTTGTAGGGTTAATTTCTTTGTTTATCTATAACTGAGGTGTTGCATACTGTTTCTAAATCACTTTGTAAAAATATGGATTATCGGTTATATTTAGAAGTTATTTGAGACATAGCAGTGGAATTGGTAATCATGACCGCCGATGCTATTTGCCAGAGTGGTGAAATTGGTATACACGCCAGGCTTAGGACCTGGTTCTCGTAATGCGGGATTGTGGGTTCGAATCCCACCTCTGGCACAAAGCTTTGGCATGCAGAAATGAGTTTTTCCCGCGGGGGTATATTTTTAAGAAATTCTCACTTGCTGAACAGTTAAATCCCTAACCTGGATAAACCCCGTAGAATAACTATCCCAATGATCGTTCAGCAGAATAAATAGCAATATTCAACGGGGTAAACCAGAATATTAAATTGCAAATATCAAATTGAAAACAAATCATTCCGAAGGTCACGTCCCGAAGGGATCCTGTTGGGATAGAGACTCCTTCCCCCAAAGGGGTCTCTTCGAGAGGAGAATGCCTATGGCACAAAAAAACAAGAATTTGATAATTAAGAGACTAATTGAAGAGGAATTAGAATGAAAGTTGATGTCAGTAATACTAGTATAGTTGAACGTAGTGTAAAGGTAAATCTTGATTGGGAAGAAGTTGCAGATGCATACAAAAAAACTTTTAATAGACTGCGTAAAGGATTAAAGATAGATGGTTTTCGTCCTGGAAAAGTTCCGGAAGCAATAGCAAAACGTCTTTTAGGTTCAAAGATTAAATATGATTTTAGTAATGATGTTATTGAGACAACTTATAAAAAGGTATTGGAAGAAAACGGTATTACTGAGTATGTGGATTTAACGGTAAAAGATATTGACTTTAAGGAAAATGAATCTTTCGACTATTCTATGAGTGTAGAAGTTGATCCTGAAATAGCAATCATTGATTACGAAAAGGGATTTCCAGTTTCTAAGACGACTTATGTAGTTGATAAGGAAGATGTGGACCTGTATTTAGAGAATATTCGAGAGCAGCATGCGGAGGCTAGAGAAATTGCCGATGGTGCTAAAGAAGGTCATTATATTTTATGCGATTTGCAGGAAACTGAAAATGGAGTTCCAATTATTGGTAAAAAAATAGAGGATAGGATTATAAAAATTGGGGAAGGTGTATTTGGAGAACCTGGAGCAAATAAACTTATAGGTGTAAAATCAGGTGATAAAGTATTAGTCAATATAAAACAAAGAAATGGGAATGAAACAACTTATGGAGTTAATGTTAAGAGAGTCGAGGCTCGTATTTTTCCTGAACTAACGGATGACTTCGTCAAAGAAAATTTTGAAAAACTTGATAGTTACGAAGAATTAAGAAATCAGGTTGAAAAGTCTTTACAGGAGGATTGGGATAAACGTTCTGAAAAAGAATACATGAAGGCAATCTCAGATTATTTTGTAAACAAAATTGATTTTGAAATACCTCCTTCCCGTATTAACAAATTTTTAGATAATATTGTTGAAAATATTAAGTCGAAAAATGATCAAACCGAAATTAACGAAAGTAAGATCAGAGAGCAGTATAAATCCGCCGCAATATGGGAAATAAAATGGTATTTAATTCAACGAGAGTTAATAAAGAATGAAAATATTGATGTAAATAGTGATGAAATAGATTCAGAGGTCGAGGAGATTAGTAAAAATTATCCAGAACTTGAGCGGAACAAAGTTATTCAGTTTTATAGGAGAAATGAAAATCGTATGAACTTGAGAAGTGATATTTATGACAAAAAGGTTTTTAATCATCTTAAACAATTCACAAAAGTTAAAAAGGAGATTGTTAGAACCAACGAACTCCGCAAAAGGAATGTTTTATGAGAGAAAAAAATCAAGTATATATACCAATGGTCGTTGAGCAAACAGGTCGTACAGAAAGGGCTTATGACATCTATTCACGACTTTTGAAGGAGAGGATTATTTTTTTAGGGGATCCGATAGATGATCACGTTGCGAGTCTTGTTGTTGCTCAACTGATTTTTTTGGAGGCGGAAGAACCGGAGAGGGATATTTTCCTATATATAAACTGTCCTGGTGGCTCTATAACAGCCGGATTAGCGATTTTAGATACGATGCAGTATATCAAGCCTGATGTTGCTACTATCTGCGTTGGGCAGGCAGCCAGCATGGCAGCTATTCTTCTGGCAGCAGGGAAAAAAGGGAAAAGGTCGGCACTGCCTAATTCGAGGATCATGATTCACCAACCGCTTGGGGGTATAGAAGGTCAGGCGAGTGATATTGAGATTCATGCAAAAGAGATTGTCAAATTAAGAGATAAACTCAATAGAATTTTATCGGAATTGACATCACGTCCACTTGAAAAGGTTATTAAAGATACTGATCGTAACTATTTTATGTCAGCTAAAGAGTCTAAAGATTACGGTATCATAGATGAAATTCTCGGAAAGCGCGTAAAAAAATGAAGTTTAATGTGATAAATATAATTTTAACCAATATTTTATTATAAAAAGCTTGACAAAGAAATTTAATTTGATTAAGATTGATTTGTAGTGAGGATTTGCAATAAATATTAAAAATTTATTAAAGGAGGAATGGTATGAAACGTCATGTCACAATTTGTTTGTTATTGATGTTGCTGCCTTTTGTTCTTTTTGCAGGAACAGTTGGTAAGATCTCAGGAACAGTTGTAGATAAAGCAACTGGTGAAGGTCTTACAGGTGTAAACATTATTGTTGAAGGAACAACACTTGGTTCAGCAACTGATGCCAATGGGTACTATGTGATATTGAATGTTCCCGCTGGGTTATTCAATGTTCACGCAAGTTACATTGGCTACAAGGAATTCATAGTTAAAGACTTAAGGATTTCAATGGATTTAACTACCGAACTGAATTTCGAACTAGAGCGTACGGTTTTAAAGGGTGAAGTAGTTACTGTAACTGCGGAGAGAAAGCTTTTTGAGAAAAATGCTACTTCAAGTATTTCGATTACAACAGCTGAGGATTTGGAAAACATCCCGATTCGTGGAGTACAAGATATTATTTCGACAATGGCGGGTGTTATTGTTCAGGATGGAATTGTTCACATTCGCGGAGCCAGAGACGGCGAAGTAGGTTATTTTGTGAATGGCGTCTCAACAATGAATCCTGTAACCAACCGGAATGCATTAACTCCTATACACGAGGCTATTGAAGAAATTCAGGTGTTAGCGGGTGGTTATAATGCTGATATGGGAGGCGCAAATGCAGGTGTGGTAAAGACAGAGTTGAAAACCGGAGGTTCGTCTTTATCAGGTTCTTTTGATTATCGTACTGATGGTTTTGGAGATCCTACTGAGGGGAAACAATTCCTAGATACCTATACCTATGGACATAAACTGGCTGTAGGAACAATCAGTGGACCATTACTTTCGGAAAAAGCCCGATTTTTTCTTGCAGGAGAATATAATAACCAGGATGATGGTGCAGTTCGTTTTAGCAAAGGATATGAATTCAAGGATTTAGTGGATACAAATCCTCAGAATAGTGTTCATGATACCGTTACATTGGTATATCCGGATGGTTTTACGCCAAAACAGGCTGATCAGTTCTACAAAATCAATGGTACTATCACATTAGACCTTCCAATCCACTTGAATATCGGTGGCTTGTTTACAGGTCGTAAATATGACAGATTTAAACCACCGATGTTAAACACTCTCAATGATAGAAGTCAGTATTATGAAACATCTACAATGTTGTTGACCGCTAAAGCAACAAAAGTATTTTCGTCTAAAACTTATTTGGACTTAAGGGCGAGTTATTATCAATATGAGAGAGAACTTGGTGATAGTTGGTTTGGAAATGACTGGCAGAAATATTACGATAGCACTGCTGTAGCAGACTACACTGATGGAGACGTTGTTTATAGAAATTCATGGCGAGATCAATTTGATTATAGACTGGATGGGTTCCCTGTTGAAAGAAATGGTAATCCGCTTGGTTTGTATCGTCATGAGAACCACGAATACATTGGATTTGCCACTGATTTTATAACTCAGTATGGTAAATACAATCTGTTACAGGCAGGTATGGACTTCAGGGGTTATACTATTCATTATTTCGATATAGATCCTTCAGTGATGGATTATACTGCCGAAAATGGAACTTTTGGCTATACAACTTATGGAAGTATGGATGCAGTACCCGCTGATATCTGGATGTTAAACGGCGGTGTTGACGCCTATGGTTATGATATCTATGGAAATGAATCAGACGATATTATTAGGTATAAAGATGCTGATGGAAAAAGCCTTGGTTATGTTGACGCTCCTAAAAAACCGGTTCAGGCTTCTGCATATTTAATGGATAAAATCGAGTATAAAGACTTGATCATTAATGCCGGTGTGCGTGTTGATTATTTTAACTCCGATGATAGAGAACTGAAAAACCCGGCAGATCCGGAAGTTGACAATGAATCCAGTATGCTTGCCGAGAGCGCCTGGAAAGATAAAGATCCGGAAGTGATCATAAGTCCCCGCTTAGGACTATCTTTCCCGGTAACTGATAAGACGGCTTTTTATATGCAGTATGGTAAGTTTGTACAGATGCCCAGTTTGAACAACTCATATTTTAGTAATTATACTTTAGCACGACAGATTGTCCGCCAGGGTTACTACTTCATTAATCCGGTCGGGTTTGGACTTGATCCTTTGAAAACAACCTCTTATGAAGTCGGTTTCAGGCAACAAGTTGCTGAGAATGCGGCATTTGATGTTACAGCGTTCTATAAAAATATAAGGGGTTTAGTGCAGATCATCAATCAGAAGATTGAGCCAACAGCTGCAATTCCTGGTAATTATGAGCGTTTTGTTAATGGTGATTTTGCAACTACCAAAGGTATGGAGTTTCGCCTAACGCTGCGTAGAATGAATAGACTTGCTACTCAGGTTAACTACACGCTTACACATGCTGAAGGGACACAATCCAGTAGTCATTCTGCTCAGGGAGCATTGTACTTCAATGCCCAGATGCCGACTACGATTAATCCTCTGGATTATTCTGCTGCTCATACAGGTTCGGTTAATCTTGATTACCGCTTTGGTAAAAATGATGGTGGTCCAATTCTTTCACAATTGGGTATGAATTTGTTATTTAAATTTTCAAGCGGTCACCCTTATACCCATGTTAATGTAAATATCGGTGGTCAGACAGATCCATATAGCGCTGGAGTCGATTATATGTGGGATACGAGAGACCGTTTGGCTGCAGAGCCTATCGGTTCATCCACAACCCCTTGGACATTTTTTACCGATTTACGCCTTGATAAAACATTTCAGATTATGAATTTTAAACTTACTGCTTATGTATTAGTAAATAACTTATTCAACCGTAAAAACGTCATAAATGTTTATGAAAAAACCGGAAGCGCAGAGGATGATGGATTCCTGAGTCAGCCAAATTATTCAGCTTCAACTATTAAAGCTGAAGGTGGGCAAGAGTACATCGATTTGTATGACGCTATAAACCTCACAAATGGTCAGGTTTATTGGGACTGGCTAGGGCGTGAACTGTATGGAAATCCTCGTCAGATATTCTTTGGGCTAAAATTCAGTTTCTGATGTATAAGGTAATTTTAATAGAATTGGTATTACTTATGGAGGAAATAATATGAAAATCACAAAGATAGTATTGTGTGTTTCACTTATCGTTATGTTGCTTTTTGCGACGAACCTGATGGCAAAATCTGAGAAAGGTTTTTCTTCACAGAAACCATTTCTCGCTAAAGCAACAAGCGGTCAGTTAACACGTACACTTTCCAATATCTCCAATTGGAGTTATTGGATGAATTATAATGGAATGTCCGGGATTGACCCTAACAGCAATTCCGGAGGTATCTATCCTCGCGCTACTGCGGGAGCCATTTTCCAGGATGGATTTGTCTGGGGTGGTAAAGTTGGTACTGCAATTCGCGTTGGTGGTCAAACTTATAATGTTGGAACAACGCAAGGCTGGATCAAGTCTGATGGTACTGCTGTAAGTAAAGATGATCCGCGAGCCAGGATTTATCGTATTCGCCCGGATTATGAGACATTGACTCATGCGATGGTCGTTCAGGAAGCAGCGGAAGCTAATATGGTTGCCGCCACAGCCGTTACGGAAGCGATGACCGATGAGATTATTGCTCAGTATGAAACCGACTGGAATGAATGGCCGGCTGACCTTGGCGCTCCAACTTATGCAGATGGTACACCGGGAATTGCCAATGCCGATCAGGTTGTTTGGTTTGTTTGTAATGACTTGGACAGAACAAATTGTATGGGTCTTTATGGTTCCGAACCTATCGGTATTGAGCTTCAGGTTACTGCCTGGGCTTATGCACAGCCAGGCGCTCGTCTCGGGCAGATCATCTTTAAGAATTATAAGATGATTAACAAATCCGGTGCAGACGTTGAGGAAATGTATGTTGCACAGTGGTGCGATCCGGATTTAGGTGAAGCTGCCGACGATCTCTGTGGATGCGATACAACATTAAGTATGGGGTATGCATATAACGGAATGGACGTAGATAATAAATATGCCGCTTTCGGTTTGGCTCCTGCGGCAATTGGTTATGATTTCTTTAAAGGTCCGATGGTTGCCGGAGAACCTTTGCCGATGACCGGATTTTCCTGGTTTGCCGCCGGTTCGGCGATAAGCGATCCCACGCTTGGTGAATATGAAGGTACTTTGCAATGGTATAATATGCTATTGGGTAATACGCCTACGGATAATATGGTCAATCCTACTCCCTGGACAGTTGGAAATGAAGGTACTGAGGCAACAATGTTTCCTATGGCCGGTGATCCTGTAACCGAAACCGGCGATCTGGATGCACATGCCAGTTTCTTCTCGCCCGGTGACCGTCGTATCGCCCTGTGTTCCGGACCATTTACATTTGCAGATGGCGATATACAGGAAGTTGTCGTATCAATCGTTGGTGGAATGGGTGATTCGAGGTTTAGCTCGATCACAGATATGAAAATGACCGACGACGTGGCACAGGTTCTTTTTGATGGAGGTTTTGCAGGTGTTCCGAAACCACCAACGGGGCCAAAAGTCACGGCAAGGGCGTTTGAGGATAATATCCTGTTGGAGTGGGGCTCTAACCCGGATGCTGTAACATCTACGGAAGGACCGGTAATTGCCGGGTATTCTTTTGAGGGTTACAATGTTTATCAATTACCCTCTGCTACAGCAACTAAGGCACAGGGTAAGCTGCTTGCTACATACGATATTGTAAATGGCGTTGAAGTTATTGAAGGAAATCGCTTCGTACCGGAATACGGACAGGTTGTAAAAATTCCTGTTCAATTTGGTGCCGATATTGGTCTAAAACGTTTTTTCCAGGTAGAAAAAGATTACCTGACAGGTGATCCGCTTTATGAAGGAAACACTTATTACTTTGCAGTAACTGCCTATAATTATCATCCGAATCCGGAACTGATCGAAGACAAAGCTCTGGAATCAGCGCTTATCATCATGCCGGTTGTTGTTCAGGAACCTCTGCCTGGTGATATTGGTGTTTTGGAGGAACCGGTTGGTGGTGAATATGAGTTAGCACATTCAGCCGGTACAGCCGACGGTGGAGCGGGTTATACGGTAATTGATCCTTATGCCCTGACCGGTCACGATTACGAAGTATTCTTCGATCAGCAGCATTATTATATGGATGTAGATGGTGCTTGGAAAACCACAAATTATCCAGATTCAGTGGGAAAAGCTGTTGGGAAAGTGGCAGATGTCTCACCTTCTACAATAACAGGTGTTGCTTATACGTCTCCAATAGCAGGTACAAGAGACCTTAAATTAGTACTTGATCTAGTATCTCCGGATTATAATTATGCGGAAGGTGTCAAATTAATATTTCCTCCTGATGTAGTCATTAACAGCGCTACCGGACCGGATGGAATAACAGCATTAATTGATGAATCGGAAAACACGGTGCTTTTCGGTAATGAAGTGGTTGATTCGACGGATCTAACTGGTGCAGGTGCCTTTGCCGGCGGAGAATTAATGACCGTGAATGTCAACACGCCGACTTTGCCGCTCGTAATTGCCTTTATCGTTTATGATGACGGTTGGGCAACGTTATTTTGTTCTGATCCGGCTAATGCTGCTACATGTGAGGCCTACGGTATAACAGATGCGGTTGTTGTAAATGCCGAAGGTAATTGTGTGATCTCCGAGCAGGCGTATGCATTCAAGACTATACCTCACTGGAATGTTAAAGACTTAACAGATGGTGTAGTGGTCCTTGAAGATCAAAAAGTTGTTTCCGGCAAAGATGCTGACACGGGAGGACTCGAAGGAGCAACCGCGGGCGGTATTGTCGATGGTTTTCAGGTATTTATTAATGCCAGTTATGATGCACCAACCGATTATACAACCTATACTCATACTGGACCTAACAGGACAACCCCGGATGTATTCGACCATACTCGTGCCAATGCTTGGTTGAATTATGATCAGCATGGTAAACCTTTCGAGATTACATCTTATGCGGATCATGGTTGGGGGCCCTATGGACCAACTGCCACAGCATGGGATTCTTATGACAATGCTGCCGATGAAGCACAACACGGTACTCAATCGATGAATTTGCTGCAAATAGATGTTGAACTGCGGTTTACCGGTGAATATGATGCCACAACTATTACTATGGCTGGCGGTGGTACATATCATCCCATTAAAGATGGAACGGGTTCTTTAGCTGCCTTAGTTGGCGCTCGTTTATATGATATTAAAGACCATCCGAGTGCGCTTAATCCTGGAACCGGCGATCCTTTCATGGTTCGGATACCATTTGAGGTATGGGATGTTGATAATAATAAGCAGATATCTATTGTTATTTACGACAGGTTAGGTGATCCGACGGCTACCGATATGGATGCCTTTAATACAGCTGATAGAATGTACTGTTGGTTTTTAGAAGAGGATTATGCAGCGACACTTACCGATCCGGTTGCTAATTCTAACAGTGATTTACTTACCTGGAGCGTGATTTTCTGGAATTGTGCCTGGACACAAGGAGATAATATAGTATTTCAGTATGACAATCCAATCCAGTTAGGAGTAGATAAGTTCACTTTCTCGACTACAGCTCCGGTTTTAAGTGATGCTGAAGCGGCAAAAGAAGCTGCCAAGAAGATCAATGTCTTCCCGAATCCGTATTATGCATACAATGAACTTTCGACCGATCCCTATGATAATTATGTATCATTCACTCATCTGCCGGTGAAAGCAACCATTCGTATTTTTAACCTTGCCGGTGTTCAAGTCAGGAAGTTGGAGAAAGATGATACTTCTCAATTTTTACAGTGGAATCTTGCAAATGAGGCGAATCTTCCTGTAGCCAGCGGTATGTATATTGTACATATCGACCTGCCTGGTCTTGATATGGAGAAGGTCTTGAAGCTTATGGTAATTCAGGACAGACAAATTCTTGAATACTATTAGAAGAGGAGGTGATATGAATAATATGGTTGTCAAAACACAAAAGGAGAAAAAAATGATAAATAGGAATATATTCAAGAAATTGACAATTTTCCTTGTTGTAACCTTTCTGTGCAGCTCTTTTGTTTATGCCGGTGACGCAAGTCGTGTCGGTACGGCAGCAGGTGTGCAGGTTCAGGTACCGGTAGGAGCCAGAGCAATTGCTATGGGCGGAGCTGACATTGCCGGTGTAAGTTCAATAGATGCGCTCTACTGGAATCCGGCAGGCTTAGGAAATATGGAAGCAAGAGCTGCGGGGAATTTTTCCAGTCAAAACATTATCGCTGATATTAATGTTAATTATTTTGCATTAGGTTTTAACGCCGGAAGACTTGGTGTTATTGGATTCAGCTTAAAGAGTTTTAACTTTGGAGATATCCCAATTACAACACGGGAAAGTATGGACGGTACAGGTAGTATGTACTCTCCTACTTTTGCGACAATAGGCATGACTTATGCCAGAAGTCTTACTGATCATGTAAATTTCGGTGTTACAGGCAAATTGGTTTATGAGAGTATTCCAAGAGCCAGCGCTAGCGGTTTTGCTGCTGATTTTGGTATCCAGTATAAAAACCTGATGTCGATTGATGGATTGGGATTAGGTTTTGTGATCAAGAACGTTGGAGCCAATATGCAATATAGTGGTTCTGCCTTGCTTACAAAATCCCGTGACCAGGATGAATCTTATGATGATTATCGATACAGACCAACTTCATCAGATCAGCTACCCTCGAGTTTAGAGATGGGGCTTAGCTATATGAAGAATATTGGTGTTGGTAATCTCCTGGTTTGCACTCAGTTTCAGAACAACAACTTCGAGCAAGATCAGATTAAGATCGGAACTGAGCTAGAATTGATGAATCTTTTATATGTTCGTGGAGGATACAATACGATTATGAAGGATCCTGATAATCCTGACTTAGGAGAAACTGTTTTTGGCATATCGCTGGGAGCAGGATTGAAATATAGTGTTGGGGGCGTTAAAATGATGTTGGATTATGCATATCGTCCAATGGAATATTTCGGGAATAGCAATATATTCGCAATCGGATTGGCTTTCTAGTCCGATTGGATATATGGAAGTATAAGGTCGGTGTATGCTATACACCGACCTTTCTTTTTAAAAAGTGTAATTTTTCCAAATTGCGTTGAAAGGGGAAAATAAGTCTCTAAAGTTTGGAAAATTTAATTGTGAGAAAAAATAGTAGATATTTTTTGTTAAGTATATAGGCTTTTTTAGAAGATTTATTATTATATTCTTGATGGTTTCGTAAAAAGTGATTATATGTGTCATTCTGATGAGCGAAGCGAAGAAGAATCTCCGACGAGAACCAGTAGAGATTCTTCACTCGTACCTCGTTCAGAATGACAGTTTTGATACTTTTTACGATTCCATCATTCTTGAGTTATGAATTCTTTATTAATTCACAAAATATTAGTGTAAATGCAAAAACGATTCGCGCTTTGTCTGCTACTTATTTTTTTAATTTCTTTTAAGATTTTCGCCGAAGATGTAGTTATTGAGGGAACAGTTATTGATTCTATCAGTCATCGAGGAATTTCGAGTGTAAACGTCTTTTTGAAAGGAACGACAGTTGGAACTACTACGGATGAGAGCGGTAGCTTTAAACTAATTATAGTTGATTCAAAACCTCAAACGGAAGTAGTCTTTAAACATATAGCCTACGAAGTTAAAAGTATTTCGATAACGGAAATAAAAGAATTAAAAAATATAGTTCTCAGTAAAAAAAGTATTCAGCTGAGAGAAGTCCAGGTTGAAGCGGAACGTCGAGGTCATGACTATATTCAAGATATAACCAATGTCATTTCAGTAATCCCGAAAACAGCATTTGAATCAAAAGGATTTGTTGATGCAGCAGATATCCTTGTCACAGACCAGAGTACGCTTGTTGATGAAAGTCTCAATGGTAGAAAAACAGTTTCAATTCGCGGGGCAAACCAGGATGAAGTGTTGATTCTTTATGATGGTGTCCGTATTAACAATAATTTCGACAACTTTTTTGATCTTTCTCTCGTTGATCCATCCGGATTGCAACAAATAGACATAATTAAAGGGGGTAATGTTGCAGCTTTTGGTTCTTTTGGGTCATCAGCTGTAATAAATTTCATTCCCAAGCAAGAACAAGATTATCTGGTTAGATTTCGTCAACAGATAGGTACGTATAATTCGGGAGATTGGAACTTAAGTCTCTACAAGAATCTGTTTGGAGTAAAGATATTTTCAGCAATGAAGGAGGCAACTGCAACACAGCAGTATGTAGGAAATCAACAGGGAGAAACAGATATAGTTCACGGATCATCAAATAGAACTCTAAATATTTCTTATGGTTTTGGCAGAAGAACGGCAGGTACGCAAAAACATATTTTACGTGCAAACTATCTGCAGTCGAATAGGGATTACGACAATCAAAATACCCTTGAAAAATTGTCAACTTCACATGAAATCAAGAGCATAAAGTATGTAGCGAATCTCAATAAAATTGGTGAAACAAACATTCTTGTGTCAGACCAGAAAGGAATTGTATCACATTCGTGGAAGTTTTTTCACTCCGATATGGCTCGTCAAATTAATGACAATACGCTTCAAGTTAGTGTTGAACAGGTGATACGGTTGGACAACATTATTTTTTTTCTGGCTTATCAACGTGAAAATTCTGATCTGGACTATCAAGACAAAATGGTAATGGAAATATCAGAAAGCAGCGGACAGGATACATGTGCTTTTCACAGGGTTAGAAGCGGGTATTCATCAGCTGTTCAATTCATAAATCCTGAGATATCTTATCCATTCGATTTCGATAATATTCAATTTAGCCTTAGTCATGAACGGATCAAAGACCGACAGTTTTCCTATTCTGTTCCTGAGACCTTCGATATGATAAACAGCGATTGGCATGAAAGCTCGTACATGTTATCTACTTCATTTGTGGGTTTTCCTGAAAATAATCTATTGAGTGCTCATTTCAATTACGGGTCGAGCTTCAGAATCCCGACCCTTTATCAGCAGATAATTTCTACGTTTTATCACCTCAACGATGATTTAGGTAATAAATTGATGATGGAGTATAAAAGGAATCTTGAGATCGGAGTTGCAATATCAGACAATCATGCAAAAGCGACAAATCATTATGAAGTTACCAGCGCAATTTTTCACAATTCGTACAGAAACAAATTTAGAACTATACAATTGAGTGGAAGCCCTGTGACATTTTTGGATAATCGGGCTGATGCCAGTATTCTAGGTTTCGAAACAGCCGCATCTGCTTCATTTTTACAAAAGTTGTTTATTTTCAACATCTCCTTTTCTAGATATTTAATATCTGAAAAATCTGCGTTTCCTTTCAAATCAGACAGGAAGCTTACTACCAGCATCTCCTTGAACTATAGGGGTTTTAACCTGGAACTAATGTGGTATAGCGAAGCACAGCGTATTGGATGGGTTTATATTCCATCTGGTGATATTCAGGAATTATCACTGCCTGAATTTAGTAATATTGATCTGCACTTAAGAAAATCCTTTGAGTTCTGGCGTTGTAAATGTTTTGGTTCCTTTAGTGGAAGAAATCTTCTGAATAAACAGTTGATTTTAGAGGGGATTGCAATTCGTGATAGAAGACTCTATTTTACGGTTGGGTTTGAATTTGAATGATCATTACTTCAACAATGAACTGGGAAAAGGAATCAAATAAAAAAACTTATACGTCGTTTACGGTTGGAAAATTCAATTGTCTTGAAGGGGAAGGGCGTAAATGCCCTGACAATTTCTCGCCTTTTCTTCTCCCCACAGCCCTGAAGGGCTGGGCTATTTATTATATCTCGAATTAACATAAGTTTATATTGTGCGAAACTTGAGTAATATGAATTTCAAAAATAATCACACTCTATCTGCGATCCATTCTATTTTTATAATAGTCTTATTTATATCGTGTACTTCAAATCCTTTTTCCAATGATCAGGAGATTAAAGAAGATAAGCTTTCCGGACAGGTAAGACTTAGTGATGGATTTAGCTCTGATAGTGTTTATGTCTGGCTTGAAGGATTTAATCTGGGAACTTATACAGATAATAGCGGTAAATTTTCAATTTCATTGCCGCCGCCGGAAGCACAGGGATATGGAAAGGGATATAATGGGGAAATGTCTCTCTATTTCTATGTTGTGAATTACTGGTTAGACTCTTCTGTTGTTGTTTTTGCCAATGGGAGGTTAGACCAGGTGCAGCAGGATATAAATGAGGACGGTAGTCTTATTGAAGTTAAAACCCTTTCACCACTGCTGCATATCAGGACATTAACTTTGTTGCAATCGCTGAATTTTGGTGTGCAGGATACATATCCTATGAAGGTGATTGTTGAATTCGAGACCTTCGATAATACCTTAGTGGTAGAGTCTCTCAGAGAGGATCTTCCCTGGCCTCAAAGGGGTTTCTTCAGAACAGGCTTGGTTTTCAAATCATTAGATAACCTTCCGCAAAATACCATATTTGTTGATAGTCCCAAATGTTTTCTATACCATGATGCTTTGTTGAAAAACTCAAAACAGACATGGGAGTACGATTTTGAATTGAACAAGAATGAAATATTGCCGGGCAAATATTCAGTTTTTCCTTATCTTTTAATTCCCCAGCGGAATGTACCACCAGAATTAATTGAAAGTATCTCTCAAGGTGCAGAGGATTTTGGAATGGATTATCTTAAACTGCCTATGAAACGCACAGACGCCTTGTTTGAAGTTTTGAATATTATTTGAAAACAGCTTGAACTTAAAGGTTGAATTTTTATCCGTTTATTCTAACGAAAGTTATTCGCTTGATCATATAAGTTTGGATTCCAAATATTGCATTAAGGATTTTCTGTTCTTCTAAAGTGATTGTTTTTTCCCAAGAAAGTACGAAAAAAGCTATAGTTTGGTTTATCCCATTGATATTGTGACAAAGTAACATGAAGAGGAATCGGGACAAAATGGCATTGCAGGAACGAAAGATTGGCATCGGAATGAAAAGAATATGAGCGAAATAGCAGCCATTCCAGGACAAGGACTTTTTCATTTTAAACATGATAGGTAACCGTTCACAGCTTAAAATTTTAGGTTCTTCTGCATTTTAATTGCAAATAATATTTAAAAATCTTATTAATAAAAATGATTGTATTAAAAAAAATATGTAATTTTAAAAAAATAATATAAGGAGTTTAATGATGTTACATTTAAAAAAATCTTTCCGTATTCAAGGCTAAAGTTTTTGTCTTGTGAAATTGATACTGAAGATCAAATTATAACATTTAAATCGAGAGGTAATCATCAGTATCACCCTTTATGTACTAATTGCTATGATAAAGGAAAATCAATTCATAGCACAACTATTAGAAAGATTCGTGATTTAAACATTGGCAATAATAAAGTTTACATTGAAAATTCATTTCGTCATTTACGTTGTTCCACATGTGGAATTAAAATAGAAGATTTAGAGTTTGTTTCATCAGGGCAGCATGTAACAAAGCGTCTTGAACATTATATCGTATACTTGTGTAGTATTATGACGATTAAAGATGTTTCAAATCATTTGGATTTAGATTGGCGTTTTTAGTAAAGCGAATTGATAAGAAATATTTAGGTGAAGCCTATAGTCATGTTCATCAAGAAGATTTGAGGATATTAGCATTTGATGAAATATCTATCAAAAAAGGCCATAAATATTTAACGGTAGCATTGAACTATGAGACAGGCAAGGTAATATGGATGGGAGAAGGACGTTCAAAAGAAACAATGGATGAATTTTTTGGTTCCTTATCTGAACACGTTCGCAATGGAATTAGTGCAGTAGTTATGGATATGTGGGAACCATATTTTAATAGTACTAAACGTTATTGCCCTAATGCTAAAATCGTTTATGATTTTTTCCATATCGTATCTGCTTTTGGAAAAGTTATAGATAAAGTTCGAAATCAAGAGTATCATAAAGCCACAGATGAGAATAAAAATGTAATAAAAGGCAGCCGATATTTACTATTGAAAAATACAGGAAACCTAACCGATAAAGAGAAGCCAAAATTGGAGAATTTATTGAATGTAAATAGCAAATTATCAGAAGTATATATACTAAAAGATTATTTGAAGGAGATATGGAAAACAGATGATAAAAATGAGGCTGAGTTATTATTGAAAACATGGTGTCAAGCAGCCAGAGAAACACAATTGCAACCTGTTATCAAATTTGCAAAAATGTTAGAAACACATAAGGAAGGGATTTTAAATCATTGCGATTATCCTATTCACACTGGTGTTCTCGAGGGAATTAATAATAAAATAAAAGTAATAAAGCGTAAAGCTTACGGGTATGTAGATACCCAATATTTTATCATTAAAGTGAAGTCTATTTTTGGTAAAGAATTACCAAACTGGTGCAACTAAAATGCAGAAGAACCAGTTATTATTTACATGTTAATAAATTTGTGGGAAGATAATATCCTGGAGTACAAACAGAGTAACCTCTTTTTATTGATCGCTTTTCTATTCCCTGGAGATTCAGTGCTGCTCGATGTCCGGCAATAATTGAGTCTACTGCACGATTGTGAGATTGAATCCCACGAACTCTGACTTTTTTCCGAGCGGTAGGATTTCTATTTCATCACCAACTATAATTTTACCTGAAATTACAGAGCCCGTGACGATTGTACCATAGCCCTTTAAAGTGAAGACTCTATCAATAGGCAATCGAAATAGCCCGGTTGCTTCTTTACGTTGGAATCTTGAAGATAAAGATAATATCCCTTCTTTTAGTTTCTCTATTCCTTTTCCGGTGGCAGAAGATACTGTAAAAATCGGTGCTTTTTCGAGAAAGGTGCCTTTTATAAACTTTTTTATATCCTCTAATACGAGTTCAAGCCAATCGTCAGACACAAGATCGGTTTTTGTTATAACAATCATTCCGGATCTGATTCCAAATAACTGTAATATATCAAGATGCTCACGTGTTTGCGGCATTACTCCATCATCGGCAGCAATAACAAGCATCGCCATATCAATTGTACTGGCACCGGTAACCATATTTTTTATGAATCGTTCATGGCCCGGAACATCAATAAAGGCTATATTTTCACTGAGGAATGCAAAACCAATATCAATAGTTAGACCTCTTCGCTGTTCCTCTGCAAGTCTGTCAGGATCAGTGCCTGTTAATGCCTTGAGAAGGGCGGATTTTCCGTGATCAATGTGTCCTGCTGTGCATATTATTAATGGTCTCATAGAAGAAATCACTATTTTAGGAAAATAAACAAATTATTTCAATAGTAAACACTTTTTGGTAATTTCATAATAATCCGCTTGCATTCGGAAAAAATAAAGACCTGATGCCACATCCGAACCATCCCAGGAGATCGTATATTGTGCAGCATCCCGTTGTGAGTCGATCAGGATTTCGATTAGTTGGCCATTTGCATTAAAGATGGCAATAGTGACATGGCTTGGTTTAACCACATCGTATTGAATCGTTGAGGCCGAGTTAAACGGATCTGGATTGGTGCCCTCTATTGTTCCAGGACTTTTCAGCGTATATGTAATCGAATTGTCAGCCTGAGTGCAAAGTTGTATCTTCCAGATTCGTGATGTTGGTAAAAACTACAGCATCACCAATCTTAAGATTGTCAAAATGAACCATACCGGATGAAAGCTCGGTGGAACCCCCGTCCAGGTACATATAGATAATTTCCATATTGGTCCCACCATGAGGAGTTAAATTAAACAGCACATCGTGCCAATTATTATCACCGGGAATATTTTCCAGCAGCCAATCGTTTGCACCATTAGCATATATGGGTTTGAAAGTGAGTTGAGTATTTACATCCGATTTTACTTTCACATAAATCAACGGATTACCATTAACTGAAATTAGCTGTGGAGGTGTATAGTTAAAGTTATCCCATACCTCGCTTACAGATGTGCGGGTATAGATGATTTTAAGAACGCTGCCTTCTTCAGCCAGGTTGAATGTACGTTCATGGCCTTCTTATACATCCCAGCCCGTGAGCGTATTATCATTAAAATCCTCCACCCAGCCTGTTAATTGCGCCCATAATAGTATGGGTATTAAGCAGACAAATAAAACCAAATGATAGCGCATCATTCTAATACTCCTTTTTTGTTAAGTGGAGAAGACATCATTATATCAAATAATCAGCGCCAGTATTCTAAATCTTTTGTATGAGCAACGCCTGCTTGCGTTAAAGCTGAAAACGTATCTCCTTTACATCTATAACATTTTGAAAGTTTTCTCTGCATGTCATGTCTTTTAACTTAACACAAGCCCCTATTAAGAAATTATACCTCTAAAAACAATTGGCTGGACTTGTGTCAAGTTAGGACGTACAACAGATTGTTCAAAACAAAAAGAAGGGGTGATCGTATATCTATTGACCACCCCTTCCCGAATCAAAATGCAAAATGAGAACACTTATTTCAAAAGCATCATCTTCTTAGTTTTTGTGAATTCGGGTGTAATCATTTTACAGAAATAGATTCCAGTTGAAACCTGAAATCCAGTATCGCTGGTTCCATCCCATATTACCATGTATGAACCAGCCGGCTGATTTCTATTAACCAGAGTTTTCACTTCCTGTCCTAGAACGTTATAAATAATCAGTTTAATGTTTTCGTTTTTACTAATAGAATAATTGATAGTCGTAGTCGGATTGAACGGGTTCGGGTAGTTCTGCTTCAGAGCGTAGCCTTGCGGTATGTTAGAATCAGGCCTAATCGAAGAAACGGTTTTTTCTTGAACCAACTGAACATAATCTACGTTTATATTACTTCCAGTCAAGGTGATCGCATGCGAACCTGCGGTCATGTTGAATGTATCAGACAAAACGTCGAGGCCGGTTGAATCAGCGTCGCTCTCGAGGGCAAGATCCGAAATGACAGTTACTCCATCTACCTTGATTTCTCCCGTTTGTGAGCCGATGTAGTTCTGGTAGAATATATTAAGCATATACACTCCGTCTTCCGGCGCATCGAAGTTCCAGGTTATGGTTCCGTTTGTACCCATCGCAACAGACTTGAAATATTCAGGGACCCACACTGCATCTTCACACACTGGTGTTACTATGGAATATGTGGCATCCGTTGCACGTAATGCTATCACAAGATCCGAACCTGTTACTGTTTCTGCCAATGGTGGTGTTACTCCATCAGCTATCAGATCAATACCGGCAAAATCCTGATATCCCCAAGATGGTGTTATCTCAATTGTGTTAGTACCATCAACGAAGACAAAATTGGCTAGAACTTCTGCATGAATTGAATCTTTTGGGAAAAAATACCAACTCCAGAGGGTATCGGGCTGATTTAAACCAACGCCTCTATTTGGCATCCAGTCTGCACTATTGGTAGAGGACCTAAATTCCAATTCGCCCCAACCAACCACGCAACGGACTGTCTCACCATTGATTTTGAAATGTTCACCTCTCATTCCTTGTGATCGCAAGTTAGACCAAACATTCATGCCATACACACCACCTGTTGTCAGGTCGAACTCCCACTTTATTGATCCACCACCTTCCATAGCGAAATACTTGAATCCTGAAACCGTCTCTACGGCAGCATCACCTGCCAGTGTGCCATCCTCCGCCTCAGTCGCATCGGTAATTTCGAGTATAACGATACCACCAGCCAACATCTTGATTTCGTCCATGAAAACAGCTCTATTCGCTTCCCATGTCGCTTTTTGCGTTGGGAACCAATTGAGGTCACCAAGGGGTAGTTCGTCGGTGCCGGCTGTCAGGAGCGTGCTGTTCGTGTAGGTAAAGTTCTCCGGAAGCGGCCAACTGATGGCGGTATGTTGCGTCGGGAGCTCGTAGGCGTACGGCGTGGCAGGGGTGACACCTGCGCGGAGATCCTCGATATTCTGAATCATCGAGTCAATTTGAGCGTTATCAAAAGTCGTTGTCAGTCCCGGATCCAGCGACGTCAGGTCCGGAGACACCATTGCATCGTACACATTTATGTAGTCCAGTATCGAAACAGGGCTAAGAAATGGCTGTGCCAGGAGGGAGTCTGCATAGTAGGTCGCAAATCTCGGGTCTCGCCAGCTGTTGGCGTTGGCAAAGACGACCCTGCGACTTTTTTCGACACCATACATCGACGGCAAATCGCCGATAGTGAACATGCCGTTTGTAGTATTTCTAGGATCACGGTTCGGGTCGTCAAGATCACCGGCTCCCTCACTGTGCCAGAAGCCGTTCACGACCAGGTTGTTCGCGAAGTAACCCTCCCGCCACCAGTTACCCGAAGTTATACCACGGCCGATATTCACAAGCGTGTTGTGGAAGAACCCGACGTAATTGGCGGCACCGCCTTCGAGCTGAAACGCTGTCATGCCGACATTGAAAAACGTACAGTTCTCGACAATGACTGTATCTTGATCGGCCCAGATCGAAATACCGCGCCCTTCCCACTGCTGTGTGCTGGGACGGCCGATTAAGTTGCGGAATACACAGTCCTTGTAAAAAATGTCGTTGTTCTTGCCAGTAAATGCTATGGGTGCAAAGTTGGTACGTGTCAAGACACAGTTCTCGATTACGAAACGCGAATTGCTCGCATCCATCTGGATGGGCTGGTAGTACGTCTGTACACCCGCGTTATCGTTGCCGGTGAGCCAGAGGTTCTTCAGCGTGACGCTAGCCTTACCTGTGATTATTCGCCCGTCGACATTACCGTCAGCGTCCTCAACCATCTGGATTACGGCCGGGGCTTCCATTATCGTTGCTCCGGGCTCCTCACCCACGATTCGCAGGTGGAATCCATCGTTTTCAATACGGTCTTCAAGCCAGTAATACCCGCCCCTGTAGAGCTTGTACACTCGGTTTGGGATTTCCGACACCGCTACGTGCTCGCCAGTCGAGGTTGTGTCGGTGGCAATGGCGTCGCGGAGTGCATTTGGTATTACCTCTGTGCCATCCCACCACTCGACGACGAGCGTATCCTGTGCACTGGCCCGCTGCGCCGGCCAGAAGATGACTCCCACAATGAGAGCCAATAGTACGAAACAGTAGTTAAGTTTCATAGTCATCCTCCATTCGTTTGTTAGTGGTTTTGTTAATTTCTCTCGCTTCATAGTCCTCCTATTCTTTGTTAGTGATTTTGCATGCTTAGATAGACTCTTAGAATTTATATCGAGCGCCTACATCCATGGTAAAGCCATAGTACTCGATGTAGGTCGGGTTGACCAATGCATCTCCCCGATAGTTCCGGTCTGCCCTGTTGTTCAGGTTACTGAAGTTGGCGAAGATCTGAAAGCTCTTACCAAACTTCTGCTGGAGTGTAAGGTCCCAGCGTTCGTAGTCGCCTGAGAAGTTGTCCAGTACCGGTTTTCTATCTATAAAGGTCACCTTATCGTCCTGATACAGGTAGGACAGGCGAGCCGAGAATCCTTTGTAGTCATAGCCGAGGGTAATGTTGGCGATATAAGCAGGCTGATCCGGCATACGAGTTGTCCTCGAGCTGTCTATAACGATGGTTTCGCGTACAGGCGGCCAACTGCCCGGGATTAAGTCACCTTTTCCTAACCAAAACTGCTGTTTTTTTGTTTCTGAGAAGATTCGGGTGTAGTTCACGTTCAGTATCAATCCTTGAAAGATCGAAGGTAAATACCAGAAATGCGTTTGCCAGTCGAGTTCGATGCCTTTGTATGTGGCTTTGTAGGGGTTGTTGATGTAGACATCAGCGTCAGGGCTAGACTCAATCCAACGTGCCGGGATGTTCAAACCGGGAAGGACGTCTAATCCTGGCCGGAGCCAGTAGTTGGTCTGGAAGATCAGGTCTTCGATGCTTTTATAGAAGCCGGCAAGGGTAAACAGGCCGACATAGCTCTGATAGACCGAAAAGGCAGCGTCGTAGTTCGTGGAGTGAGCCGGCCTTAGCTCTGCGTTAGCGGCGCGGACGTAGCTTTGGTACGAGTTGATCGATGTGATCGGTGCATACTGGATGAAGTCAGGTCGTGTCAGCGTCTCCGTTCGTGCCAGGCGGATTTTCAGCCAGTCGGTCGGCTGCACACGTAGATGAACCATAGGCAGCCAGAACGAGTGTTCGCGCACGTTTGTAAGGGAATCAAGGTCGGTAGGTGGTTGTTGGATGTTGTTTTTCGTGACCTCTCTGAACCTCTGACCATGGTACCTGGAGTAATCTCCTTCCCAGCGGATGCCGGGCAAAAACGTAATATACTTGCCCAGGTTGAATTCGACCATCATGTAGCCAGCCTGGTAGCGCTCTATACCGTCGTAATCGCTTTCTCGGGACCCTATCGACATATTCTTAAATATATCCGGACTTTCGCTCAGAATCTGCGTAACGCTATCCATCATCGATTTGTCAACCACGAATCCAAGCGGGTATTCGCCGTCCAGGAAGTCGGAGCGGGTATAGTCACTGGCGAAGACCCATATAGGTAAGAGCCCATATTCATCAACAATCGCTTCAACGTCCCAATGGGGGGCCCCTTTATCAAGGGCTACAAGAATCTCGTTCGGGCCTTGGTTATTGCCGTAATGGAGTCCGTTGCGACCTACCTGCTCTACGTCATTCATCCGATCCAGCCACCGAAATTTCCCACCCGTCTTTATGTATCCGTTTACCAGACTGCCCAAACGGAACGGCATCTTGACGTTCAGCTGTACAGTCGTCTGGTTTTCCTCACGTTTCGTATCATAGACCCAAACGTTCGCCAGTCCGGTTAAGTTCGAATCGTTGGTTGCCATCGCCGGGATTTCGTTCGGGTGCGTATACGGATAGACCGTTCCATCGAAGGCGACGGCCTCCTGCACGAAATTCCAGACACGGTCGTCGGGATCTTCCGTACGCGAAGCCGTCCTCGCCACGCTGACATCATAATGGAGCCAGTCGAAATCCTGCTCCACGCCTACGGCTCCCGTGAAGATGGACGTCATGCCGCCACGGTCCTCTAAGTCGTAATAGTGACGGTTGTCATTAACGTTCATCCGGTTGATGCGGTACAGCCCATCCCAGTGAAGCTGGTTGTAGAACGAATTAGCGGTGATTTTTCCATATGGCAAGCGATAATCGAACAAGAGGCTCCCACCGGCTCGCCCTCGGGTCACGTTCTCTTCTCTCATGCTGATCTCTTCGGCCACAATTTCCGTTTCACCCGTCACCGCCGTTTGCTGCCGATAGTCGCCGGAGAACTTGTCGGCACTGCGGTCATAATTGTCGGCGTTGAAGCTGGCAATGACGCCGAGGCGGCCGTCATAGAACCGATTGCTCAAGTTTCCGATGAAATTATAGTTGCCGTAGTGGTTCTGGAGCTGATTGTACCCCCACTGCGACGTGGCGTTAACTACCAGATTGTCTGGAGCTTCTCTCAGCCTCAGGTCCACCGTACCACCGATGGCATCGGCATCCATGTCCGGTGTAATCGCTTTCTTCACCTCGATACCGTCGAGCATGTTGGATGAGATGAGCGAAAGATCAACGCTCCGGTCGTCCCCACCCGTCGAGGGAACGCGTACTCCATTGACAGTGACGATGTTGTACTTCGGGGAGAGGCCGCGAATGGACACCTTGTTGGCTTCACCGCCTGATCGCTCGATGGAGACGCCCGGCAGACGACCGATTGACTCAGCAGCGTTCACGTCCGGCAGCTCCTGAATACGGCTCTTAGAAACAATATTGGAGATGGTATTTGAAGAAAGCTGTTGGTTAATTGCAGATAATTGTCCTGATGCCTGAGCAGTAACCACAACTAATTCACCTTTAATAACAACAAACTCAAGTTTAACATCTTTAATAACCGTCTTCCCGGGTTCCACTTTTACCGTCGATTGCTTTGGAGTATAGCCAATATAGGATACTTCTAAAATATATTCACCAGGTGGTATATTTTTAATTATATAATATCCGCGCAAATCAGATGCAGCACCCATGCTAGTTCCTTTTATCGCCACATTCGCCGCAGGCAAAGCATCCCTGGTTTCAGAATCCACAACTCTTCCTCTGATAATCCCATTATCAGCAAACAGATTACCAGCTAACAATATTACTGTTAGAAACAAACAAAATAGTAATTTCTTCATTTTTTAATCTCTTTTCTTAAGATTAGATTTAAAATTGCGACTTGATATAAATTCATAAAAATTAGCATTTTTTTTTGTTTTAACTAACTTACTTTTAAATTAATTATCACTTGTGACTTATCTACAAAAATAATAACTAAATTTAATCTTACTTTAAATCAAATTTCAATTTAATTTTAATATAGTTAAACACAACAAAGTTGTCAAGAAATTTCTGAAATTTTTCGCATAATATTTCATAAAAACACCATAATTTCGCCATTTTCGGTTAATTAACGAAAAATAAATAGAAGCTAATACATAAAAAAATCTTTCTTATATATTGTTCATTTTATTGCTGTACTCTTTTATAATTCCCAAGGTAGTAGAATCTGTATTGAAAATAGAATTTCGACCCTGTGGTTCCTGAGGAGGATCACCTGTATAAGGATCACCAAGCCTCCAAATATGATCTTCAGATATTGGCTTTCCTTCACCTGCCCAGATCCAGAAATTACTCGCCACCAAAGGTCCTCCCTGAATAGAATTCTGATAAATTGTCTCAAATACCATCTGATAGTAGTGATTCCTATAAACTGTGGAAGCAAATGGAGAATAGGAATGACCATCCCGAGGAAAACCAAATTCTTCCAGAACCGTCGGTTTTCCCAATTGCTCTGCATAATCGATATGTTGTTGAATATATTTCACTGCCTTTTCTTCAGCTTCAAAGTAAGTTGCTTCGGGATTTTGAGGATCAAACCACCCCCAATTCAATACCCAAAGATGAAAAGTCATATAATCAATATCTTTAGAGTTGTGAATATCCAGATATAGCTCTTCAGATTCCATGCACCCAGCTAAACCCTCATTACCAATCGATACTAAGTGATCAGGATCTATAGATTTAATATAGGCGGCTGTTTCAAAAATCCATTGTTTAAAAATCTCGAAATTTTTTAAACCAAACTTACCTTTTCTCGGCCTGGGTTCATTAGCTAACTGCCAGGCCATAATTGTTGGGTCTTCTCTATATAGCTTTCCATTAATTGTATTTTTTCTATTTAATAACATTTCTATATAGTTACGATAGTACTTTTGAGCCTCATCAATACTATAAAATCGTGCACTAAATTCCATAAATTCATCCCAACTATATTCTTCTTTAAATGGGTTAGGAACCGGCTTGTCGGTTATCCAGGATACATATTGGGACATACCGCCAGACCAAACCCAATAATTATTCAGGAAAATAACTGCATACATATTGCGCCTCGACATTTCATCTAGCAAAAAATCCAACCCAATTAACACATTTTCATCATACTGACCCAACATTGGCTGGATAGAAGGTCGCACCGTATTAAATTGAGCACCTTCGGATGCACCCATTATTCTCAAATTATTGATTCCTAGTGACCTTAAATGATCAAGTTCCCTTAAAAGTCTTTTCCTATTTCCGTATTCTGTTTCCGAACCAAGATTTACTCCATACCACATATTAACACCGAGATAAAAATACTTCTCATCACCTATATAAAAATTCTTTCCCTTCACCGAAACAAAATTATCCTTCGAAAAAAGCAAAGATACTATTACAAGATTAAAAAATAACACATTCCTTACCAGCACTTTTCTAATAACAAAAGTCATTACCTAAACATCCATCGTCAGTTTGTTCATTGTAACCTATCTATTTATTTATAAAGAGAATAGAGGCCATTTAAACTTTTAATTTTAACTTCTAAATCATCATTATTTATTCTCTTTGATGGGTAAAATACAATTGTCTTTTTCTCACTCGGCAACAAATTGATACAATTATCAGAAAAATGTCCATCTGCGTTTGAATAAAGAACAAGATCTCTTACAAAAATATCAGAATTTAATTTTATAAAAAAATTCTTCCCTTCTCTCTTGACCTTAATATCAATATTGGGTATTTCCAGTTTTAAATTTTTTAAATCATCAATAAAAAGAATTTTCTGCTCAATTACGTTTTTATCTTCATCAATTAAATTAATTAGAATAAAAACTCTATTCTTTATTTTCACTAAATCTTCCATTATTAAGTTTTCAAGATTCATCGTAACCGGCTTATCGGGATTTATTTCCATCTCTTTACTAAAACTACACAACTTTTGCCCCCTAAAATCAGAAATATTTACCATCAATCCCACCTTTTTACCATCTAATCCATCCGATATTACATTTAAAACCAGGTTGTTGCTTTCAACTTTACCAGTGACAATAATATTTTTATATCTATCCTTTATTCTATAATGTAACGGTTTCCATCTACCATAATAATCAATACTTGACCATGATATAACAGGCCAGCAGTCATTAAGCTGCCAGTACATTGTCCCCATACAGGAGAGTTTATTTGCCCGGTGAGATTCAATTGCCATTGTTATACCCAGAACCTGCAAAATCTGGGTTAAATAAACGTAATCCTCAAAATCCTCCGGTATAAAACCGTAATAAAGCTTCATATAGTTCTGGATTATTCTTTCTGCATATTCCTTATTTCTTCTTTTATCTGCATAGCACTTTTGATGAGCAAGTAAAACAGGAGATTTAACATATCTATCTTCAGGTAAAGTGAATTTTTCAATTGATGAAATGTCCGGATAGGACTGGAAACCATACTCACTCATGAAACGTCCGATATTATCCCGGTAGCTGCTAAAAGGTTCGTGCCCATGCCAGACTCCCCAGTAATGTACATCACCTTCACTGATAGGAATGCTATTATAACCAGTATTGGGAGAAGTTGGGTGGTAATAGCGTTTCGGATCAACCTTTTGAATTGCATCGGGAATAATTTGATAAAACAATCTGTGTAAATCAGATTCATATTTTTCTTGAATTTCAGATGGATATTGTTGCTTCCAGTTCCATTGATACCATGAAATTTCGTTTTCATTGTTACCACAATAAAGCGCTATACAAGGATGATTTCGTAGTCGTTTAACATTTTGGCTAACTTCCTGCTCGACGTTTTCCAGGAAATTTTCATCGCCTGGATACATCGCACAAGCAAACATCATATCCTGCCAGATCAGAATACCGTACCTATCACATAGTTCATAAAAAATATCATTTTCGTAAATTCCGCCACCCCAAACTCGCAGCATATTCATATTAGACTCAGCCGCTGACCGAATGAGATATTCATAGCGTTCAGGAGTAACGCGGTTTTGAAAATTATCTTGAGGTATATAATTTGCTCCTTTCATAAAAACAGGAATACCATTTAACTGAACATAGAAACTTGTACCTTGATCATCTTTTTCACGAATAATTTTCAAATCACGTAAGCCAGTTTTAACAGATTGGGCTTTATGATGCTTACCATTTTGCAATTCAACTGAAAATTTATATAGATACTGTTCTCCCAGACCATTAGTCCACCAGAGACGCGGATTTTCTACCTCAATAGGAATCTCAAATTTATTCATACCTGTGATAAGTTGTACGGACTGTTCATCTATTTCGACCTCTCCCTGGTAAAACCACAATTGTGCTGACACTTCCTCCGCAGCCTCTGCTTCCACAACAGCTGTCAATTGGGCGCATTCTTTAGAAACAGAATCCTGGCGAATAAAGATATCCCTGATTATAAAATCATTCCAGGCAATAAGCTGAACCGGACGCCAAATACCGCAGGTTATGAGTCGAGGGCCCCAATCCCAGCCATAGTGGAATTGAGCCTTACGAGCATACATAGCAATTTGGATGTCAGATTGATCATTATTTGGAAAAGCAGATAGTCTAAAGGGAGCATTTTCCCATTTAGGTAAATCTACTTTAAACACATTATGAAAGTAAATATGTAATGCATTACCCTTTGCCTTAAGGATATCTTTAACATTAACCCGCCATTCTCGAAACATATTGTATGTTGAAATCAATAAATTGCCATTCAAATATATATCTGCGTATGTGTCTATTCCTTTAAATATTATTTCAACGTTCTCTTTCTTCAAAATTTTATCAGGCACATCAAAAGTTGTCTGATATTCCCAATCCTCTTCTCCAATCCACTGAATTTCCTTTTCAACAGTCCGATAGAAGGGGCCTTTTATGATCTTATTTTTTATCAAGTCAGTATGAATACAACCGGGAACTTCTGCCTCCATCCAATTCTTCTGGGATGCCTTCTTAAATTGCCAGTGCTCATGTATGTTGATAACTTCCATATTCGTTTCCATTTTTTCAGAAAAGCTCAGTTGATATTGAACAACAAAAATAAAGATAAAACAGCATTTTTTGAACATGATTTTTCCTGTTTCAGAAAAATAAAATTGACTGAAAAATAAAAATTTTTACTCAGTTTATTACCTCCCTGTGTACCGAACAGGCAGGTAAAATTAATATACCCAACTTATCTTCACACGGTTTATCAAATCTTTGGTGCGAATCTAAAGAAACTGTCCCCTTATCTAAATGATAACCAGATGGAATCACACAGAAAATTAATTATTTTCTCCGTAGCCCCCATGGTTTTCTTTTCATATTAGTCAAGAGCCAGGCATATACCTGGTGCCTAACTGATTTTATCATAATCTATTTGACTCTACCAATTTTCAAATTTCGATCGATTAAGTCTTTTCGTTGTTTTACACAAAGAGTCGAGCGTAACGGGTCCTCTGGTGTATTAACAACATAGTCAATAAGTTTCTCCAGGGTTGTAGTTACAACATGAGTTCGAGTATCTGAGGAACCATAGTAGATAAACACATTTCCATTCTCGTCAGCAATCCACCCACTACTGAACACGACATTAGATACATCTCCTACCCTCTCCTCTCCTTCCGGTGCCAGGAAATATCCCCCGGGAAGATGGGTCATCTGCCATGGCTTTTTTAGGTCAGTCATATATAGATAAAGTACATATCGTAGCCCACCTGCGGTATTGCGAACCCCATGAGCCAGATGCATCCAGCCTTCATCGGTTTTTAATGGTGCAGGTCCTTCACCATTTTTAACCTCATAGATAGTATGGTAGGCTTTTGGATGAATAATAATTTCCTCGGTAATAACAGGATTTTCAATATCTTCTACCAAACCCCAGCCAATTCCACCACCCTTACGAGTTTGAATAAATTCATCTTGTGGTCGCGTGTAAAATCCATATTTGCCATCTACAAATTCAGGATGAAGTACCACATTTCGCTGCTGGAGCGAGGGAGATTTCAAGTTGGGTAAACGTTCCCAGTGAATCAAATCTTTTGTTCTTGCAATTCCAGCTTGAGCTTCTGCTGAAAATGTATCCCATTCAGGAGCTTTAGGGTCTTTGCGTTCAGTACAAAATACGCCATAAATCCAGCTGTCCTCATGTTGGGTTAAACGAATATCATAAACATTTACATCTGGACGATCAATCTCGGGCATAATAATAGGGTAATCCCAGAATCTAAAATTATCAATCCCATTAGAGCTCTCTGCTACAGCAAAAAATGATTTACGATCATATCCTTCTACTCTAACCACCAAGCAGTAACGTCCATTACATTTAGTAGCACCACAATTAAAAGCGGAGTTAATCCCTAACCTTTCCAGAAGATTAGGATTTGTATCATAGTTCAAATCAAACCGCCAAAAGATTGGGGTGTGTTCAGCTGTAATTATAGGATATTTGTAACGTCTAAAAATGTGATTCTTAGACGGTAAAGGTTCATTTTTCCTTCTAATTAATTTTTCATGTTCATTTAATAAATTCTTAACTTCATTTTCAAATTCTCGTTGATTCATATATTCACTCTTAAAGTCACTTATTGTTTTGCAAAATAGCATCTAACCGCTTCATTATTTCCATACAAGCACGTCCGTTGTGATATGGTCCTTTCCACTCAGAAACTTTAAATAAGTTAGGGTTTGGTATCCCCTTTTCTGAAACTTCATAAAACCATTCACCATATTCTTTATCAATAAGATATCTTTCAATGAATTTCCAACATGCGTAAGATTGCTCAAGGAAAGGCTCTGAATTTGTCAATTGGTAGGCATTCAAAAATCCTATTACAGCTTCTGCTTGTAGCCACCAGTCTACTTCTTTATGCAATGTTCCATCTTTTTCTTTTTCCAGGTAGATACCACCTTCTTCATTTAGCCCCTCATCTTGAGTTACTTCAACCATTTTTTTAGATATATCATATACCCTTTGTTTTAATTCAGAATCATTTACCAAATCAGAAGCTTCGCATAGAAGCCAACTAGATTCTATATCGTGACCAAAAGAGATGTTTCTAGATTTTATTTCCCATTTTTCATCAAAAAATAAATTTAGGTGACAACTTCTTTTGTTAATAATAAATGATAAAAAAACATCTATCAGCTCAACTAATTTATATCTTACCTTTTCATCTTTACTGACTCTATAAAGATTTGTATACGACTCCAATAGGTGCAAATGGGCATTCATAGATTTTTTCTCATTTATATCAACATCACTGAGACGCATATCTTCGGCAATAGACCAATTTCTGTTAAAAGCTTCGAAATAGCCCTTAAACTTATTATCGTATCCAAACTTTTCGATTAACTCAAAAATAGAAAATGCCTGATCCAAAACCTTTTTATAACCCGTTGCACTATAATATTCTGCAAGAGCGTAAATAACAAATGCCTGGCCATAAGTTTTCTTTTTATTATCAACCGCTCTCCCTGCGGAGTCTAACAGCCAATAAGCACCCCCAAACTCAAAATCGAAAAAATATTTAGTCATATAATTATATGCATAACTAGCTATATCTAAATATTCCTTTTTCTTAAAAGCATTATAAGCATCTGCAAATGTCCAGAGAATACGACTGTTTAAGATAAGACCCTTTGGTGCATCTTCTAGCTTTTTTAAATTATTTGTAATACAGCCATAAAATCCGCCATTTTTTCTATCAATAGTATTGTTCATCCAAAAAGGCAGAATATCATTAGTTAATTCATTAAAAACATCATTACGCCATTTTGACAATTGATTAATATCCATATTCAATCTCTACTCTGCTTATTTGTGAAGGCTTAAGAAATTCAATCTTCAAATAATAAATTTCATCTTGTATATCATTAATGTCAATGAGAATAGGTTCATAATAATTATAATCAGCAGTAGATATTACAAAACTCTCTTGATTTATTAGTAATGGAATAAAATCTGTCCCATCTCTTGAACCTGTAAGTTTTAAACAATCTTTTCCAAGATTTGAAAAGACAAAAACTCTAATATCTCTAAGAGGATAAGAAGTGTAATATATAATATATGCACCTTTTTCCCCTTTAATCCGATGGAAATCCTCTTTGAAATCACGTGCGTTCTTATATTCAAGTTGTAATCCATCAGAAAAGTAGTACATTCTCATAAAATTTTCCATTTCATCAATTAAAATACAATGTTTTACTTCTACAAGACCTACCACATTAGAAGGATTCGACACTCCTTTGCAATTTTTTGCTCTGACCCTGTAAAAATATTTCTTCCCAATTTCGACACTTTCATCACTAAATATTGGCCGATAAGCGACCGCTGCGTCAGATATATTTTCTGCAATAATATTCCAGGGACCAGTAGATTTTTGTGACCGTTCAATAATGTAACTGGAAGTACCAACAGAACCTTGCCAAGATATATAAGCAACATCATTAAAAGGCAATAGATTTGGCGGCTCTGGTATTGAGAGCTGAGAATTATTCTTACCCACTATTTCACTGGCTTTTGTTTGAATCAGCTTAATTGTCTCTTGTTCACCATATAATTTGCCAGAATCAAAACCCGGAAAATGGTAAGCCTTAAAAAGTTCACGACCAAAAAATTCAGAATGCCAATAAAAACCCCCATCTTGATTGTGGAAACGCAGGCTCCAGAGCAAAGCACCACTTATATTTTCAGTTTCAATTATATTATTGACTACTTCTTCCAAACCTCCTGGAGTGACGAAACCGAATTCACCAATATAGAAAGGTTTTTTTCCCTTTGCTTTTTGTGCCGCCTGTCGAATATGATCAATCATCTCGATTGGATTTGGTTCATAATGATGGGTTGACAAAATGTCGATGTATGGGCTTTCAATAACCTCTTGCCGCAGAAAATGACTTTGGACGCCATCGTTAACCAGATGGTTTGGATCGATAGATTTGATATACTGCGCCATCTCATTGATCCAGTCCATTGGCACATCCCGGAGTTCATTTCCCAATTCCCAGGCTAAAACGGCTTTATCTTCTTTGTATGGAATACCCGTTATTGTGTTTTTTCTATTTAAAATAAACTCGAGGGTTTTCCTAAAATCCGACTTTATCTGCTCGTCTGTCCAGAATTTGGCAGGTTTTTTCCCGCGAAAAGCTGCATATTGAGTTTTACCACCCATCCATTTCCAGTTGTCTACCAAAGGAATTAGCAATCGTATACCGTACTGATTTGCAAGTGCTAAAATTTTATCCAGGGTCTGAAATGCTGATTCGTTAAATTTCCCCGGTCCCAAAACAAAGCGAGGTATCTCTTCGGATTCGCCTTCTCTTCTAACAGTAATGACATAGGTGCGTGCCACTTGCCCACCCAACTGCCAGATGGTTTTTAAAGCATCTTCTATTTCAAACTTATTTGGTAAACGCCAGGGATTGGTTTCTGTGAATGGCAAATTATCTTCTACTGTAAGCAAATTGGGAACATTGAAAGAAATAAACCGAAAAACTTTATTTCCATCCATCAATCTATCATTTTTTACAGTAATAAAATATTCGAATTCCTCTTTCTCTCCAGCAACTAATGGCAACTCGAAAATAATTAGGAAGCAAAAAACTGTTAAAATATTCAAAACTACTGCTGAAAAAATGAAAATATTCTTTTTTTCTGCGCTACTTGTCTTCATATCAATCACTCATTTTCAAGTTTATCAAACCAATTCTTCTTCAAAATGAAACTGGTAACTAAGCAAATCCCTGCAGATATAGATAATGACTTAAAATCTTGAAAAACCAAATATAGTGGGATCATTACAAGGGTAAATTGCCAAATTATACCAATAGCGACATTAAATAGATCGCGTTTGCAAGAACTCTTATTTTCAAACTTTGGATTATCTCTTAAAACCATTTCATGAACTGGCTTCCAGAAACCCCAGGGACGAACATTTCTATAAAAGCTTTTTAAAGTCTCTCTATCTTGTGCCTTTGTTAGAAGGCTCCCAATTATGCTTGCAGCTAAAGAAATAACGAAAATAACCGGAAACGCATAAATTATTTGTAAATTTGGAAAAATTGCTGGAATAATTAACGAAGCCGCAACACCTGTAATCATCCCCCAAAAGTAACCATAACCATTGAATCGCCACCAATGCCACTTTAATACATTAGGCGCAGTATAACCCACATATAAACCAGAAACTATCCATTGCATTACCGAATGAATTGACTTTGCCATAAGTCCGAAAATTATCCCTACAACAACAATAAGAATAGAAGCAAAGTAGCCCATTAATACATGCTGCTTTTGACTGGCATCAGGTCTAATATATCTCTTATAAACATCATTCACTAAATATGCAGCACCTGCATTAACAGTAGAATCAAAGGTTGACATATAAGTAGCCAGTAAGCCTGCAATAACAAGACCTATCATTCCAACCGGTAGATAATTTTTAATTACCATAGGCATAATCTGTTCAAAATCTATATTAGGTCCCATAGCTTTTAATTGAGGACTTAGAAATACCAATCCTATTGCAACAAGTCCTCCTATCATTAACCAGCGAGGGAATAGCGCTATTGAGACCATACCACTCATATAAGCTGACTCTTTTGGCTTACGAGTTGCCAATACTCTTTGCATATCATAATTTGGAGCGGGTCCTGCTAAACTAATCAGTATTCCCTTAAAAAGAATCATCATCCAAACTATTGCAAATAGCGAATAACCATCTGAAGCAATTTTATTATTGATTCCGGGAATTAAGTTGCTCCAGTCAATATTCAGCTTCCATCCGAAAAATAGCTCATTCCAACCTCCTGGAACAGCAGCAGCAATATCTGCAGGAGATATACTATTAATAGCAATCACACCAATTACTACTGAGGCGATTGTTAACATCACGAACTGTAAAACATCGGTAACAACAACACTTAACATTCCCCCCATAACTACGTAAAATGTGGTAATCCCCATTATAATTAGTGCATAGGTATTAGGACTAAAATTCCAGGGCAAAATTATGCTGGCAAAGCGACCAATTCCTTGAAAATCATAGCATAAAAATCCGATAACACTGATTATCGCAAAGATAACTACACTAAGCCTAGATAATTCCGCCCCTTTATCATTCCCAAAACGAGTGTTAATCCATTCCGCTCCTGTTATAACACCTGACCTTCTAATCCATATAGCCAGATAAATCATCAAAAAAATCTGATTGAAAGTTGGCCAGAGCCAGGGTAACCAGGCTCCCTTCAAACCATAAATAAATAAAACTGTTACAAACCACATTGTACCAGTTATATCAAACATAGAAGAGGCATTTGAAACACCTAAAACATACCAGGGAACTTTCCTCCCTCCTAAAAAGTATGCTGTGATGTCTTTACTTGCTAATTTTCGAAGATAAAAACCTAAAAATATTACTGCAGCCAAATACCCTAGAATAATAACGATATCAAGAGTGCTTAAAGTCATAAGTTATCCACCCCTCCTAGCAAGATATTACACTACTCCGTCTATTATTTTAAACTATTCGTAAGTCTACCTATATTGGTCATTGGTCATTAGTAGTCATTGGTCATTGGTCAAGCGTCAAGATTAAGGTAGCACAGCCCTTTTCGGGATTCAGTGAGGTATTTCTATCAGGCATCGGTCATCAGGCAACTTCCTGACGAGGTTCGGAATGACAGTTTGGGCTCGTTTCAGCATTTCTTGGCTCAGTAAACCTTTACCAAGATTCTGAATCAATACTGAAATTAGCCAGACATTGGTCTCCGATGGGCCAACTGTCATCCGACTGATACGGAATGATATTTTCTTCTACTCTTTTAATTAAATTCATATTTATAAATTTTAAGATTTTTTTACTGATTCTCTCTCTATAAGACGTATAGGAATAATAGTAGTTGCTACTTGTTTAGTCTCACCTTGAATCAGTCTTAGTAAATTTCTAACACCAATTGATCCCATTTCCTCTTTATATACTCTAATAGTAGTTAAGGGAGGTGTAGTCATCTTCGCTAAATCTATATCATCAAATCCAACAACACTAATATCATCCGGAATGTTTAACTTGTGGTCTTTAACAGCTTTATACCCATATATTGCATTAATATCATTTGCAGCGAATACTGCGGTGGGCCGATTTTTAAGATTTATCAATTTGGACATATGATCATATCCTCTTTCCAGCCCTCCAGTTTTAACATAATCTTTCCTTAGTGATAGATTATTGTACTTAAGTGCTTTTAGATAGCCAGAATATCGCTGTCTAAAACTAAGCCGTTCTAGAGCACCTGATATAAAACCAATCTTTTTATGACCTTTATTAATTAAGTATTGAATCGCTGAAAATGCTCCCTGTTCATTATCAATTAATACTTGATTAAAATCACCGACATCAATTTTCGGATCAACCATCACAACATACATGTTTAATTTTCGTAATTGATTAACAAATTCTCGATCTAAGCTGCCAACCAATATAACTCCGTCTACTGTATGATCTTTCAGCATTTTCGGGCTCTCACCTTTATAATCCTCAGGTAATAGGTGCAAAATAAGATTATAGCCATTGATTGTTAATTCCGCTTCGATACCTTCAAGCACTCTTGAATAAAAAGGATTTGATGATAATGGTTGATATTCCCTACAAAAAATAACACCTATATTTTCTGTTTTTTTTCTATAGTAATTTTTTGATAAAGACCGAGGAACAAAATCTAGCTCATGTGCTATTTCTAAAACTCTATTTCGCGTTTCCTCACTAACATCACGCCTATTATTCAAGGCTTTTGAGACAGTAGATAAAGATACATTAGCAGCCTTTGCAATATCCTTAATTTTTGTCATTTATACAACTCCTAAATTTTCGAATAAACTATCAAACACATAACTTTTAATTTTGACTGTAAAATTTATCTCAGATAAATATATGTCTCTACATTTTTAAATCCAAAATATTTTTTCGTAAATACAAGAAAATATTACGAAAAAAGTAGTAGAATTTTTAATTCCTAGATATGCATCATCCGAAAATCACAAAATATCTCATAAATATTTCCACTTTAAAAAAAAATAAAAACCTTATAGTGTTCAAATGATTGGGGCTCAAAGTAAAATGACCATAAATCCGAAATATATCTATAAAAACACCTCGCAAGGTGTTAAATTACAGTATGATAAAAAATAATAACCAGGACACTTGCGAGGTGAAAAAGTAATCTCTTTTAAGCGTCCATTCGGTTTCAAGGTCATTCTTGGTATAAAAGGTGTTCTTACTGCCATCTACCATACCTTTTTTCACATTATAATCCCAGCAATTTCCAACATTTGATATTGCTATAAGTGAATACCGATTTTTACTATGAAGAGTTTTTAGAGACAATCCTGTGGCATATTCCTAATTCTTTACATCCACATACTCTGCTCCCTGTGAAATACTTTCGTTGCCTTCTTCGATATTAATAGCATCGTTTCCGTAGAAACCATTCCAGATGAGTTTGGTTTTTGGTGAAAGGTACCAGACAGGCTTCCCTTGTAAACTATAGTATTGGGGCACTGCTGTCGTACCGAAACTTTTAATCATAAGATCAAGATAGCTTTTATGAAATCCTAGTATAGCGTTTCTAAAATAACTTAGCAATTAAAGAAAATCACAAATCACAAACTGCAAATTACAAACAATTTCAAAATCTAAAATTAAAATGAACAAAACTATACCAGAACTATTTTGAATTTCTATATTTTGTTATTGTCTCGTAGAGATTCTCCGATAGGAGTCCTGCGTGACCTTTGGAAGAACTTTTTTGATATTTGGTGCTTGTCTCGTCTCAAAGATCACGTAGGATTCCTATGGAAGATCCCTCTGGGAAAGAGACCCCTTTCCCAAAGGTCACGTAGGACTTCTACGAAGGACCTCTTTGAGGCGGGGAAATTTGGAATTTAATAAATAAATAATTGCAACGATAATTAGGAAACGATCTACTAGAAGTATGATGAAGACATTCTTCCCTCAAAGAGGTCTCTAAGAGGTGGGAAAATTATTATAGGAGGGGGAAAAATAAACATTTTAACCCTAAACGGGTGAAATGTTACTTCCAAAAAATATAAAATAATGTCTTGATCAATTTATATCCAGCGCTTGACCCATAATCTTATACCACCGGATGCCTTTACCATGACTACAGGTTTGTTACACTTCTGCGCTATAACTTCAGGCAGTGATATTTTTACAAACTGACTAATTAACGGCTGTTGGGTAGTACCTATAACAACTAAATCATAGTGCTGAGCTTCCTTAAGGATCGCACGCTCAACATTTTTTGCTTTTACTTTCTTTAATGCAATATCTCCCGAATATGCATGCAAACGTGTTTTAGCTCTTTCTAGAAATGCATCAACATAAAATGAGTAGTTTTCATTTTCAACGTTGAATGCAACAATCTGGCTATGTTCTTTCTCAGCAAGGATGGTTGCTACTTCAAGAGCAAATCCACAATTTGGTCCTCCTGCAATCGGAACAATTATTCTTCTAAAGGTAAGATTCCCACAATCTTTCAATATCACCACGTTACACGGCGAACGTTCAATAATAGGGTCTATAGTACTTCCAAGACTGAATTCTTGATTTTTTGTCTTACCACGCCACCCCATAATAAGCATATCCACCTTTTTCTCTCTTGCGGCACTTACAATTCCACGAGCAACGCTACGACAGTATCGTAATGTTGTACTTACCGGAAAAAGTGGATCAAGATAAATCATCATTTCGATAATACTTTCCTTGCCCTCAAGCATATACCGATCTGCATCGCTAAGTGGTACCTGTTGCGGAACCGGTATCATATGAAGCAGCTCTACCCGAGCTTTCTTTGCACCACATAACTTGTATGAATTGCGTACCAAGCTAAGTGCATTTTCAGGATTGGCAACAGCAATCATTATATTGTAATTGTATCCAACATCTTTAGTTGCCTTTTCATCTTCAATGACCAGAATTTCATCTTCAGTCGTAATTGCGTGAGACCTTGAATAAAAGTAATATATTAAAAATCCAGCAATAATCCACGAAGGACCAATAATCCAGGCTATGTGACTAACTGCATGAAGATGAACAGCAAGAATAGCCTGACAGATGATAGCCACAACAGGTAAAAGTGGAAAAAATGGCATCATAAAACCGTATTCAAGTTCATCTGCCATATTTCTTCGTATTACTATCACACAAAGATTTACAAGAAAAAAAAGAAACAGAAACATAATACTTGCACTTGAGGCAACATCCATTGTATCAAGAAATACTGCTACGAAAATAACAATAATACTCGTAGAAAGTAACGCTACCCAGGGGGTTTTACATTTTTTAGATATTTTAGCCATTATAGCCGGTAACATATTATCACGTCCGAGTGCATAGGAAGATCTTGCAGCAGAAAAGATTGTCGCATTTAAAGCAGAAGTACTTGCAAAAATAACAGCAAGTGTTAATAAAAAATTTGCATAAGGCATAAGACGCCCAATTGCTTCTCCGAATCCTTTCTCATGATAGCTTCCTATCCACTGCCAAACTTCACCACTAACCCCAGGCGATCCGGCTTTTACCGACACCACTGCTGCAAATGCGACAGCAACATAAGTTAGAGTAGCAATAAACACAGAATACAGCATTGCTTTTGGAAGGTTTTTTTTGGCATAATTGCCTCATCTCCCGCTTGAGCTATTACCTCGAAGCCTTCAAAAGCGACATAAGTAAACCCCATTGTAATAAAAAGTTTTGTCCAACCCATTGGCATAAATGGATGAAAGTTTTGCAGACGAGAAGGGTCTTTAATAACAACAACGATACCCACTATACCTATAAATATTAGAAAAATTGTCTGCCCAAGTGTAAAAAACGCTCCAATTTTGCCGGTTTCAGAAGCTCCTCTATAATTAATAAAAATAAAAATTATCGCAATTGCAGCGGCAGTAATTTTCTCTATAAGAAAAATATTATCTCCTAAATTATTTAATACACCTATGCCCTGAAGATATCTCCAGATATATATAGAAAATGTGATAGCATAGGCGCTTCCAGCTATACTCGATGCAAACCACTCCATCCATCCCGCAATGAAACTTGTACTACGACCAAAACCAATACGAGCAAAATTGTATGCACCACCTGCATGTGGTATAGCCGAACTGAGTTCTGCATAGGACATCGCTGTAAAAATAGCAATAACACCATTAAGTGCAAAAGTAAGAACAACTCCACCAGAACCTGAATAGTGAATAGCATTACCAATCCCCAGAAAAACCCCGGCACCAATCATCATTCCGAGTCCCATCATTGTAATGTGAAATAGAGACAAGTCACGGGAAAGTTCTGTAGAAAACTGCCCTTTACTTTTCACTATTTATTCCCTTCATTATCTTGCGAGCTGAGCCAGGTCCTTTCTCACTGATTTTATTGATCATATTACGAGCCCAAATTACCAGATAAGTTAATACACCTAATGAGAAAAAAAGTACAATACAACCAATAATTGTATCTTTATCCATATCATAAACCTTTCACTTACTCGATTCTCTACTCATTATCGATAGGTTCTTTTATCCCTCTTGAAAATCCTTAATTCGAAATGGCGGATTTAAATACTCTTATATTCACATTGAATAGCAATAACTTTTAACACTGTTTTAGTACTTGCTCATATAATTTTTGGAATTTAAGTCTTTGATTAAAAATTATGAAAGAAATATTAAATATATGAACAGAATTAACTATTTATAAATATCCCTAATCTCATTTTATTTATAAAAATGCCTGATTTTATCCAGAGATTTTCTCTTCTTCCCTTTCTCAGAAACTTTTGCAGGATAACCCACACTGATCATAATATCAATCTTTGTTGATTTTGGAAGACCCAGTACCTTTTTCACAGCTTTTTCATTAAACCAGCCCAGCCAGCATGTACCAACGCCAAGTTCTTCAGCCTGCAATATTAAATGATCACATGCAATACCAATATCTATAAGGCTATATTTTATATTTCTGAAAAATCCTCCAAGTCTTGCCGCATAATTAGATCGCTCTGTAATTACAACTATGATAACTGGAGCCTTTTTGACAAATGAATTTGAGGAATAAATACCTGAAAGAGATTTTTCAACAATTTCATTTTTCACTTTCTCGTCATCAACGACAATAAAATACCAGGGCTGTGAATTACAGGCAGAAGGCGCCAATCGAGCAGCTTCCAAACATTTATCTATAGTTTCTATTGGTATAGTTTTGGTAGAATACTTCCTTGTACTTCTTCTCCTTTTGACAAGTTCAATAAAATCCATAAAATCGTCTCCATCTCTTTGTTTTATAATTATTTAAGGAAAACAAGAACTAATTGTTAAGAAGTTTAGAACTCCAGGGTGAATCCTCCAACAGGAAACAGACTGAACTGATAGACATTTTCCATAGTTCCATCAGCGGCATAATTGTACCCCCAGATATTTTTGCGACCATAAATATTCATTATATCTATGTAAGCAACGACAGCAGTACTTTTATACATCCACCTTCTCAGGATCATTAAATCAAAACGGTGATATTCCGGTAAGCGCTCAGTATTAATATCTGTGCTCCAGCTTGTGTACCAGCGGCGCAGATAGGGATCGTAGGTCTGCATGGTATAAGGTCGTCCTTTTGTGTACCTCCAGCGAACGCTTATTTCAAATTCATCTCCCGGTGAAATTAACCAGGACATTACTTTCCACAATTTCTTATCTCTTACATTTTGGTACCATGTATATTCATGCATATTCCAGCGGTAACCTGAAATGAATGTAAATACATCTCTGAAATCATAATCCGCTGTAAAGTAAGGTTCATCTTCTTTCCGAGCATCTTTTCTTTTTGCAACATAATGCGAGTAAGAAAGAGTAAAATTAAAGTCTTCACTCAATTTTTTCTGTAAGAAAAATTCAATTCCTCTGGAATAACCTTCACCGATACTCATCATCTCATTTTTGTAGTAATCCAAAGAATCATGCTCTATCCACGATCTTGGAAGTGAAAGGTTCTGATAATCCTTCTGATAGATTTCGATGCTGCCTTTCATGTCTTTTGTAAACAGATGTTCGATGCCAAGGACGTATTGATCAGTTGAACGGCTTTTTAACTTTTTGTTCTTTTCAAGATTAGCAGTAAAGTGAAAATATGCGGGTTCCTGAAAATGCTTTCCGTAACCAACATTAATTGAAGTCACAGGTGTTAATTTATAAGAAAATCCAAAACGTGGAGCGAGCATACTGAAGTTTGAATACTCAAATATCGAATAGCGTAATCCTGCAGTGAGTGTGATTCTGGGTATCGGTTTCCATTTGTATTGACCATAAACAGCGTACTTTGTTGTCCTTATATTTTTATCTAAATTCCACTCGTTATAGACCCATGCTGTATCGAATATAGCAAATGTATCCGGATTGGCATTATAATAATCATCTGCATTAAAATAAAACCTCATATCATCTGGGGCATCATAGGGGTGATAATAATATGTCCAGGCTGTATCTCCTTCAACCCAATCTATATGATTGAATTGGATATACTTAATATTTGCTCCCACCATGAAATCATGTCTGTTATTAATACGATGAAAGTAATCTCCTTTAAGCGTCCATTCGGTTTCGAGGTCATTTTTGGTATAAAAGGTGTTCTTACTGCCATCCGCCATACCTTCTTTCACATTATAATCCCAGTAATTTCCAACATTTGATATTGTTATAAGTGAATACCGATTTTTACTATGAAGAGTTTTTAAAGTTAATCCTGTGGCATATTCATAACCCTTTACATCCATATACTCTGCTCCTCGTGAAACACTTTCGTTGCCCTCGCCAATATTAATAGCATCGTTTCCATAGAGACCATTCCAGATGAGTTTAGTTTTTGGTGAAAGATACCAGACGACCTTTCCCTGTAAACTATAGTATTGGGGTACTGCTGTCATACCGAAATTTTTAATCACAAGGTCTAAGTAGCTTTTATGAAATCCGAGCATATATGAAACATCGTCATTGGCAAGAGGTCCTTCTGCAAAAAGCCCGATACCGGACATTCCCATATCCAGATCTAAGTGAAATTTCTCACGGTTTCCTTCCTTTAATTGAATATCCATAACTGATGAAGCTTTCCCGCCATATCTTGCGGGGAAAGCGCCTGCATAAAAGTCTACCTCCTTGACAAAAAGTGGATTGATCATAGAAATTGGACCACCACCGGCACCTTGGTGTCCGAAATGATTCGGATTGGGGATTTCGATATTATCCAGAAGAAAAAGGTTTTCGGCGGGCTCTCCGCCTCGAACAATGATTTCATTATCTTGATCTGCACCGGAAACAACTGCTGGCAATGCCTGCATCATTCGTTGCACATCCATAGCACTGCCAGCATCGCGCATCATTTCAGTATAATCTATATTTCGATCGGAAATAACAGCATCACGCGCCTTTACAAAAGCAGTTGCAGTGACCACAACCTCCTTTCCTATAATAGAGGTCATTTTCAGAGATACATCCATCTGGGTGATTCTATCGGGGCTGACAGGGATATTAAGTTTTTCCAGCGTCTCATATCCTATCATTTGAAAAGTAAGATTATAAGTACCAACCGGGATGTTTCGGATATAATATCTGCCATCAAGATCAGTGGCAGCACCCCAGTCTGTGCTTATAACAACAACATTCACTCCAATCAAGGGGGATTGTGTCTCTTTATCAATCACCTGGCCTATAATATCTCCCTTTTGAGCATATAAAGTGACAATTACAAAAAAAAATGATAAAAAGATTTTTACTGCGCGAATTCCAAGATTAGTCATATTACCTCTTTTTGAGTTAGTTAGAATTTCAAAAATTATCAGAAATTATATTTGTTAATTTAATACCTATAGGTGATTAAAATCACTGAATTTTCTACGGAATTTCAATGATCGAATATTACAGTAAAAATATTTAATGCTCTTTTTGCAATAAATATCAGAACTCAGTAAAAACACAAATAAAGTGGAAAATAATCGCAAATAAAATACTCGAAGCTGTCATTCTGAACGAGGTACGAGTGAAGAATCTTTATTGGTATTTCGTCAGAGATTCTTCTTCGCTTCGCTTCATCAGAATGACATTGATAGTAATTTTTATTTGCGATTGTTTTTTAAAATTCATCAAATTTACTGAGTTCTGAAATATACTGTATTTGTTATGTGCAAACAATAATTTTTAAAAAGGAAAATCCTTGTCCTCCTGAGGTTTTAGCTTTCGTACAGGTTCTTCACCTGAAAAGGGCTTCTTGGCCTTCCCGTGAACTCTATTTCCATCAACAAAAATTGCTTTAGGAATTTCCGGACATACATGCTCACATGCACCGCATCCTATGCAAAAATCAACATCTGTCTCTATATAAAATACATTATCTTTTTCAACTGTAAAAACCGCATGTGTTGGACAGATTTCAGCACAAGCACCACAGTCCTCATTATTTTTATATACGACACAATAATCTTCAATAAAATGAACTTTTCCAATTTGTGTTAATTTTTTTTCTTCAAGCGAAAGCGGTTTTATTGCTCCCGTTGGACAGACTTTCCCACATATATTGCACTCGTATTCACAATATCCTTGCTTGAAATCCATTGAAGGCTGCATGATCCCAGTCAGGCCATACTCTAAAAAAGTAGGCTTTAATACTTTTGATGGACAAACGTTGACACAGAGGTGACAAGCGGTGCATGTCGATGTGAAATGTTCTATGCTTATAGAACCAGGAGGAGTAATTGGAACAGATTTCCCCTCCTGAACTGACTTTTTGGAAAATAAGCGCAAAGGAAAATTTATTAAAATCATGGAACCAACAACTGAGACAGAATTTTTCAGAAGCTTTCTCTTCGAAATATCCAACTTATTCTCTTTATTTTTAATAGTCAGATTATATTCAACAGCTGATTTAGGGCAAACCTCAAGGCAATCAAAACAGGCAATACATCGCGTCGGATCTACAGTTTGATTTCTAACATCTATACATCCTGCTCTGCATTTTCTTTCACACTGACCACATGAACTACATTTCTCCTTATCAATGTATATTTTAAAAACTGAAAACCGGGAAAGAATTCCGAGAAGAGTTCCAACAGGACAGATGGTATTGCAGTACATTCTACCATAAAAGATTGACATCACCAAAAGGATTAAGAATAGCAAAAGAGTGGCAGTTAATATAAGAGGAGTTACCTGATGTATTTCTATTATTGAAAACGCATAAATGTCAAATCTCTCAAAGATTGAAACAATTACGTTGTTAACAAATGCATAAAGTGGTTTAAATAAATTTGTGGCAATTCTTCCGAAAAAACTATAAGGATCAAGAAAATTAATGAAGATTAACGTACCAATTAAAGAGGATATAACTGTCAGAATTAAGATAGAATACCTTATTAAATTGTAAGGTTTCTGATATCCATTCTCTTTTCTTTTACCAATCTTCTTTGAAAAGAAAATTATCACATCCTGAAATATTCCTAAAGGACAGAGACATGAACAATAAACTCTACCGAAAGCGATAGTGAGAAGAAATATAATAAAAAAGCCAAAAGATGACAATCCTCCTGCTACAATAATAAATTTCAATAATGATGGTGTAAATTGAAAAAATGAAAGTTTATTAGAGAGAAATATTGATAATTTTTCTCCACCAAAAAAGGATAGAATAAATAAACCCATTACAAAAAAAGAAATTCCAATACGGATATTTCTAATTTTCATTCTTCAATAACTATCTATCTTATTATAAATATCAGTTAATAAATCTCTCCCACAAGGAATTCCGATGGAGATTCCTCTTAAGAATTCCTGCGAGAGTGACTATGAATAATCCAGGCTATAAGACAATTTTTTTAATGTTCAACTCTTCTAAATTTATATTACCTATATTTTTATCGTACCCACGTTTAATATGTTTTACTTTCTCAGGTTCTATACCAAAAATCTTTGCTGAAGCGGCATCTACCGCAACAATATCTCTGGATATAAGTAAACTTTTTTTCAGAGAAATGTCCTCTTTCCTGGCTCTTTGGGGACCATTATCCATTGTAACCCTATACGCATCTACTATATTCAGATCAGGTTTTCTGTAAAGACAGAAGTCTGCAATACATTCATGAAGTCCGCTACTGTGATACCACCCTCTGTCCCATATAACACCCATCAGGTTTTTCATTGCAATTGTAAGGCGCGTTGAACCGTGATGCTTTAATACCGGTACATTTATGAAAACATCCGTCTCTAAAATAAGTTCATGTACTTTTGTTGTTTTTAAAATTTTTGCTCCGGGTATTCTTACTTCCTCATAATATTTCTCGTTGTTTCCCGGTACAACTATTGCGCCAGCTGCTTTTGCAGCATCTTCAATTCCGCTATTTTTGTAGCATTCTCTCCAATTAGTATCGCAAGTATGATCAAAAACATAAACCTTTTTTGCTCCTGCGTTTAAACAGTGTTCCACAATTCTTTTTACAAGTAAAGGATTTGTGTTAGCACCGGTTTCTATTTCTCTATTCCAGCCTATGTTCGGCTTTATAACAACGGTTTGTCCCTTTTTAATAAATTCCCTCATTCCACCCATTGATGCTATAGCTTTATCAAACATAACATCCGGTTCACCATTTCTTACAGCGACCAGGTCAGGTATGGAACTAAGAGATTTCTTTGCAAAAATCTTGTCAGTCATACCGACATAAAATGGCCCAAATATTGCCGCACCAGTAATAAAACCTTTCTTAAAGAATTCTCTTCGGTTAATCTTTTTAAATTCCCTCATTGTGCATCCCCTTTCCAAAGTTATTTTTATTTAGTCCACATTTTAAAGTAATAAAAACTGGTCAACTTTGCAAATCTTAAGAGCTTCAGTAATCCAGGGATTTACAAGCAGCATACTTTTGGATTTCATATATTAAAACTACAGTTATAACTATTTAAAAGCAATACCAGGATATGGTCTTCAGGGAGAGGGTTCATTTGTGTAAGGAGCTTATTCCCGATACTTTCGTTAATCCATCAGGTCTGAGAACCGCAATATACCTGTCAGGTTTAAAAGATTCCTCTACTTCAGATACCATTATTTGAATAAACCTGACAGGTGTACTTTAACGCAACATTTATAACCCGGTGGTGGTTTTGTTTCAATGTTGAAGCCTCCTTTTGATTTCATTTCAGTTGCGTCAGGAGCTCATTCCTGACACTTTTATCGCAACTCCCCATCATACCATCAGGTCTGAGAACCGCTATACACCTGTCAGGTTTAAAAGATTCTTCTACTTCAGATACGATTTTTTTAATAAACCTGACAGGTGTACTTTAACGCAACATTTATAACCCGGTGGTGGTTTTGTTTCAATGTTGAAGCCTCCTTTTGGTTTCATTTCAGTTGCGTCAGGAGCTCACTCTTGACGCTTTTATCAATCCTTATTATATCTTCAGATCTGAGTACCTGGCGGAACTATAACATAATGCAGTAATTACGAGCATGTTAATATAAAATGTTTTTTCATCATTTTTTAAATATCCTATGCATTTAAAATATATTTCCTAATTCCACTGTAAAATATATATCCATACTAATAGAAACCGTTGAAACGGTTAACAGGAATTTTGCAAAGTTAATTCGCACCCAGATGAATCTGGGTGTTATCCTAATGCTTACATTGAGATTAACACCACAATTTATTGTGGTAATTTTTCCATGTATCAAAAATTTTCCAACCAATTTAACGTTTTTCTCACGATAACTGAGGGATTACATCTTTCCGTAGGTCACGTAGGACTCCTTCGGAGAATCCTTCATGATTAGCAAACAGTTCCCATAATTTTTTAATTTTGGTTTATATATTTCGCTTTTCCCAGAGGGATCCTTTCGGATAATCCTTTTTTAAGTGGACTCATCCATAAAATGTAAATTTTTAATCATATTTTTCTACGCTTATTTTACCATTGCCTGTCGAAGCGCTTTTTGCCAGCCTTTCAGCAACTTTACACGGTCTTTATTATCCATTGAAGGAATAAATTCCCTATTACACTTTTTAAGGCTGCACAACGCTCCGTAATCTTTCCAAATTCCTGCTTTTAATCCCGCCATGAACGCAACACCCAGAGAAGTTGACTCTATTAACGAAGGTCTAATCACCGGCTTATTAATAATATCAGCCTGAAACTGCATTAGAAAATTATTTACTGATGCCCCTCCATCAACAGCTAATTCTTCCACTTTTACACCAGTTTCCTTTTCCATCGTTGTAAGAACATCATACGTTTGATATGCCATTGACTCAAGCGCTGCTCTAATTATGTGATTGCGGTTTGTCCCTCTTGTTAATCCAACAAGAACACCACGGGCATTCATGTCCCAATGAGGTGCTCCCAACCCAACAAAAGCAGGTACAAGATAAACACCATTACAATCTTTAACAGAATTCGCTGCTTTTTCACTATCTGAAGCTTTTTCAATCAATTTCAGTTCATCCCTTAGCCATTGTATTGCAGCACCTGCAATAAAAATCGATCCCTCAAGCACATAACACGGTTCGCCATAACCATCTACCGCAATGGTCGTTATCAATCCCTTTTCTGAAGCGATATATTCATTCCCGGTATTCATCATCACAAAACAGCCAGTACCATAAGTATTTTTAATTTCTCCCTTTCCAAAGCAGGTTTGACCAAATAGTGCAGCCTGTTGATCTCCTGCAATCCCATAAATTGAAATTCCTTTCAAATTTGGAATAGATTTTACTTTACCGAAGTCATCAATTGATTTCTTTACTTCAGGTAAAATCGCTTTAGGGACATTTAGTAAATCACACAGTTCATCATCCCACTTTTTCTCATGAATATTAAACAGCATTGTCCTTGAAGCATTTGTATAATCAGTAGCATGTACATCGCCGCCGGTCAATTTCCAGATTAGCCATGTATCAATAGTTCCGAAAAGCAGATCTTCTATATTATAACCTTTTACATTCTCAAGTATCCATTTGATTTTCGTACCACTAAAATAAGCATCAATAGGAAGTCCTGTTTTACTGCGAAAAAGAGCCTGCCTATCTTGCAGCTCCTCACAATACCCTGCTGTTCTCCGACACTGCCAGACAATAGCGTTATAGACCGGTTTTCCACTTCTTTTATCCCAAACAACAGTTGTCTCCCGCTGGTTAGTTATGCCTATTGCAGCAATCTCACCATAACAGCGGGATTGTAACTCTTCTACTGTGTCCACAACTGTTTGCCAAATTTCAAGAGGATCATGCTCAACCCATCGGGGTTGAGGATATATCTGGGTAAATTCACGATATGCCAAATCGACTATTTGACCATCTTGATTATACAGAACCGATTTCGTTCCTGTTGTCCCCTGATCAATTGAAAGGATATACATCATCTTACCCATATTTTTATATAAAAGTGCCTAAAGTGAAAAGTGAACTTGCCAAAGGCATCCGGCTACTGACGGAAAAGTGCCTAAAATGACTAAAGTAAAAAATAATCAATAGTCAATAATCAATAGTCAATAATCAATTAAAAGTGCCTAAAGTGAAAAGTGAACTTGCCAAAGGCATCCGGCTACTGACGGAAAAGTGCCTAAAATAATTAAACTTAAAAATTGCCCATGACTAATAATCAATTAAAAATAGACAATAGACAATTATCAATCAACAATATACAACTATACTTATTTTGAAAATATCAACTTTCATTTTTATTTGTGGCTGAAAAGGTATGGATGCCATTTACAAAAATAGTATATAGATTTTCTCAAGGGATGAACAAGTTAAATTCTCTTACACTTTTTGATTAACCCTACTACGTCATTTAGTACTTTTTTATACAATATGTTGTTTATATAAGTTAATGTTAACCAAACATATAGTGCTATATCTAATAAGTTACGTTGTAGGGTTAATATCTTTTTCAGCCAAATAGGTTTATAATTTATCTTCAATTTCTATAAATGTGCATCTAACCACTTCACCATATCATCCATAACTCTTGCTTTCTCCGGATCGTTCAGGATTTCATGGTAGAAACCTTCGTACAGTTTAAGCGTCTTATCCTTAGAATTTGCACGAGAATATAGCTGCTTACTCGCTTCCGGATCAGCCAGACGGTCAGCGGTTCCATGCATAATGAGAAGCGGTAGTTCTATAGATTCCATTTGAGCCTGAATACATTTGGTAGCTCTATTAATTTCAGCACCAGTCCGAGCAGGCACTCCACCTCTGTAGTTCAACGGATCATTGTCATACCGCTTCACCACCTCAGGATCCCGAGAGACTGCAGTACCATCCAATTTAATGGTTGGGAGCTTGGGGAAAAGAAAACCAATAATTGGCGATAGACGCAACATTAAGGGTGAAATATCATCACTTATTTTTAGAGAAGCGCCACTTAGTAACAGACCCTTAACTTCAGGTTGACGGGTAATTGCAAACAAAGTCACAATTGCTCCACCCATACTATGCCCAAACAAAAAAATTGGCTTTTCAGGATATTTTTCACGTGTACTCATAAGGAATTGATCTAAATCCTTTAAATATTTATCAAATGATTTCACGTAGGTCTTTCTGCCTTCAGACTTTCCGTGACCCCGCAGATCAAATGTTTCAACTACATAATTATGTCCACCCAAATATTCTGCCACATGAGCATAGCGTCCGCTGTGTTCTGCATATCCATGCACAATAATAATAACAGCTTTCGGTTCAGACGTCGGAAACCATGATTGCTCATACAATTTAAAACCGTCAGCAACTTCAAATATCCCGTCCTTATGTTGCACTTTAAATGAGTCCTGATTCATATTCTCTTACTCCTTTTAAATATTTTATAAAAACAATAGTAACCGTTCACCCCATTAGATACTTACTATTTTAAACAACGAATATCTATTAGGGGTTGTTATCTAACGGGTTCACAGTTTTTCCAAAGGAACTCCCCTGGAGGAAATTAGAAATTAGTCCCGACTACTCTGGATGAACACTTATAAACAATAAACATACTTATCATTCTTCGGGATACGAAACTGATTGCCGAAGATGTTTTATTTCTTTACGATGACGCTTCACTTCTAACCTGCTTTTTACTGAAGAGAGGGTCGGTTTAGTTTTATGTCGGACATTTGGTTTTTCTACCGCCTTTCGAATCAACTCAACAAGTCGGTCTATAGCATCTTCTCGGTTTCGAGCCTGTGTACGGAAGCGCTGAGCATTAATAATCAATACACCATCTGATGTCATTCGGCTTCCACCAATACCAATCAAACGCTCGCGAATGTCTTCAGGTAAAGAAGAATTGAACACATCGAAGCGGAGCTGCACAGCCGTGGCAACTTTGTTGACATTCTGACCACCGGGACCTGAAGAGTGAGTAAATGTCATTTGAATTTCGCTCTCATCAATTGATATTCCGCTTTCAATGTAAATCATATTTTCAGCTCACTTTAATACAACAATATATTCAAGCACTCCTAATATAATCTCAATTAAAAATTAAAACGAGTTTCTCAAATAGATTGACTAATACCTGTAAAACTTTTCCAAACTTGAGTCAATTTTAGATAGCTAAACTAATAAGTTCGCTGCTAAAATAATGCGTGAATCTGAGAAAAGGATATATTATCCTTTCTTTATTTCCCAAATATCCGTACCAATAAAATCCCATGGCAGACGTCCTTCATCGCATTTTTGAGGATCTTTCGAAAAATGCTTATCCATAAAATATATTATTCGTGCGACCTTTGACGAAATATTTTTACACCCATGGGCTACTCCAGGCGGAATAACAACTAATCTTGAATTACCGTCACCTAAGATAAATCTCATATTTAAGTTTTTTGTTGGAGAATCTTCACGAAGATCAATCAATATCAGTAAAATTTTATCACTGGGAGGAACATACCAAACATCAGTCTGTTTTTCGTGAATATGAAACGCCTTTATAACACCTGGTTCCATCTCACTATAGTTAATTTGAGCAACTTTTATATCTGGAAAATAAGTAGATATTCCCTCAACTAACCGCGCCAGTTCCGTAAATGATCCTCCATCTTCATTTAATCTCTTAAGAGGAATAATTTGAACACCGTCAATCTCGGGTTTCTCAGCATAATCTTGAATAGTAATAGCACTTCTAACATCATCTCTCAATTTCATATAAACACCATTATTTTATTTAAATTAAAAATATCATTTCTATTTTAAGTTACATTCTTAAGTTGTAAAAGACAATTAAAGTTCCATTATTTATTGTTGTGTCAGAATTTCACTTCTGACACATTTCAATTTCAGAAAGCTATTTGAAAGATACCGTCATGAGTAAGCTCATGATGGAACTAGCTTATTTTTTAATGAACAATATCTTTTGAACCTTGCGGTTAATCTGGCTACGGGGCTCTTGCTCCGTGGCCGATAGTCTCATATCACTGTTTGTAGGACTGTACTTTCCAACTGAAGTGTCCGTTCCGTAGCACAGCCACAGAACGAGAACAATATTGCAGTTCAAGTGCGAACCAGGCGGTACGCAGCTACATTTATCTAAGTTTTTGCTTTTATTTTCTGACTTTTTTGTTTACCTATTATAAATATCAGTGTCACATATAGTTCATCCCCCATTTCTTGACATTACACCTTAATGCTGGTAAATTCAACCCGCTTTTTTGGTAAAATATTATGCTAATAAATTTCGGAATAATCATTGTTTTTTTTATTACAAGCATCTTACTGCTTACAGGATTATTTTATCTTCAGAAACACCTCGACCTAAAACGAAAAGTTCCAGTTAATAACGATTACAAAACAGATAAAATCTCAAACTTGAAACTCGATATACGCTTTTATTTTCTAGCTCTTTTATTCGTTATTTTCAGCACTGCAATAGTAATACTATTTCCTATTGCATTGATATTAAAGAAATTTGGCTTTTCCGGTTTCTTTGGAATATTTGTTTTTATAAGTATCATCACAATTGGGTTTGGATATTTGTGGAGTATTGGCGACCTAAACTGGCGCAAGACGATTTTAAGCTATCATAAAAATTTGACTCAAAAAATAGATAATGACTTAACGTGAACTCACCTAAAAATAAAATAAAAGATAATTCTATAACAAAATACAATTATAACTTTCATTACCCTAACCCAGATGAATCTCTGCCCCTTACAGTCTATATGGATGGTGAAACAATTATAAAAGTAGAACCACAGATGGATAGTCTTCGTCAGGAAATTAAAAAAATTGTACCAAATCTCAACAATCAACAAAAAACCCCTTTTTCTGACAATTATGATAATTCCTACTTATTAAATGTTAACTATGTTTATGTTCTGGCTCTTGAAAAATTACTAAAAATTGAAGTTCCTGAATACAACAAATATATTCGTATAATAATCGTTGAATTAAATCGAATTGCAAGTCACCTCTACTGCTTTGAAACATTAGGATTGAACATTGGAGCAGCAAATCTAATAAAAAATACTCTTCGAGACCGAAAAATAATATTAAATATTTTAAACACTGTTTATGAGATAAATTCTTTTGGGGACTATTTCCAAATTGGGGGAATTGCTAAGGATGTTCCGGTTGGCTTTTTAGAAAATATTTACAAATTTATAGATTATTTTCACCCACGGATTTGCAATTACAAAAAAACTTTACAAAAAAACAAAATTCTTATTGACCGAACTGCAAATATTGGCATTCTTCTACCTGATACCATTTATAACTATGAAATAACCGGACCTAACCAGAGAGCTTCAGGTATAAAGCATGATATAAGAAGAGATAAACCATATTCTTTGTACAATGAGTTAGAATTTGATGTCTCTATCGGAAAAGGATTAATGGGCACTACTGGAGATTCATGGGACCGATTTTGGGTTAGATGTCAAGAAATGAATGAAAGTGTTAAAATAATCAGTCAACTACTTGATAAAATCCCGGCTAAAGCAACGAACAACAAAACACAGGAAGTAATACAACCTCCAGATGTTAAATTAAACTTCCAAATAGAAAGCCCCATCGGAAAACTTAATCTTAATATAACAACAGAAGGCCCTGATAAGTCAACTCAATTAAAAATAAATAATCCCTCTTTCTCAAGTCTTACTGCTATTAATGAAATAACGAAGGATCATTTGATATCGGATTTACCCATTATTCTAAGTAGTTTAGACATAAGGACAAAAGAATTGAGCACACATGATTGAGATATTACTTCAAAATTTCTTGAATTTATTCCTGGTAAATATATTATCTGAATTTAGTATTGGATCCCAATCAATAATATTTTTTGCAATACCTGTTTTTATAATCGTTTTTTTAATTGCAATATTTGCAGCTTCTTTTAATAAAAAATCTCTCCCACATTCACCTAATCAAACCAATAAAACAGGTCTCGATAAACAAGAAATTCATCGACAAATTACTAACTTTATACAAACCTCATTAAAAGAAACTATTTCAAAATCAGTACCATACAAAAAATATTTTACTTTTACCATAATTCTTACTTTCTCCCTTACATTTTCCATCTTTGCTATTATACCTTTTAGTGATAATACCTACGCTGCCAGACTAAACACAGGGCTTCTTTTTATATTAGCGTTATTATCATTAAATATAATCGGAATTATAATTCTGGGGCTATTATCAACTGAAACAATAAATCTATACAATTCGATAAAATCCATTGCTCAATTAATGACTTGCCAAATTACATTAATTACTACAATGTTAATTATTGCTGCTATCTCCGGCAGCTTAGACTTGCGGGAGATAATAAATAATCAAACAGGATATTACTTTAGATTTTTACCCAAATGGTTCTTGTTTTACTCACCTTTTACCTTTGCAGGATTTTTGATATATTTCGCTTCAACTATTTTAATAGTGCAGAATCTGAACTACGGTTCTGCCTCCTATAAAGAAAATATTTTAAAAAATTCTAATTCGGAACTTACAATTTTCCAGCAGAAAATCTTTCATGTATTAAAATATATGGTAGTATTTATACTATTACTTCTTAATGTAATAACTTATTTAGGTGGGTGGCTATCCCCCTTTGATGAAATAAACTTAATGACAGGGTCTTTGTGGGAATTTTTTTGGTTACTTATTAAAACTGCTTTATTATTTTTCCTTTTAATTTGGCTAAATTCATCAATCCCAAATTTATCCGGTGAACAAATTTTCAGAATTAATTACAAATTTTTATTCCCAATGGCTTTGATTTTATTTATAGGGACAGGATTATTGGTAGTTACATGATAAAAAGGCTAAATTTAAGAGGTGAGTAACAAGGCGAATATAAAAACCAAACACTGAAAGTATTTAACAAGTGAACAAAATGCTGGTTGTCGTGAAAAAGGCTTTATATAGTTCAACCCCTCCAGGGTTGGAGACTTTGCTGCTGGTTCTTTGGTCAATAGGTTTCACCTATCGTTATTCATATTCAACCCTTTCAGGGTTGGAGGCCTTGTTGCTGGTTCCTTGGTCAATAGGTTTCACCTATCGTTATTCATATTTAACCCCTGTGGAGTTAGAGGCTTTGTTGCTGGTTCCTTGGTCAACAGGTTGTACCTGTTGTTATTCATATTCAACCCTTTCAGGGTTTAGAGCAATGAATAGAAATAGTACAATCCCACCCCGAAGGGATCCCGTTGGGAAAGGGATTGAATTTGAATAACATCCGGCGGTTGCCGGATGAGCAAAGAATTTCTTCCCCCCAAAACAAAACACCGAAGGTGTTTAACATAATAGGCATGATTTCAATTTATATAATAAGTGTTTTAGGATTGGTAAATCACAGGAGGTTTGGATTATTTCATCTTTAATATTTTGGGTGGTTATTTTATTAACCGTTTCTTCAGCTGCCATTGTAACTTTGTCTAAAAATCTCAAACATTCTATTTTTGCCTTTGTCGCAACATTAATAGGTATATCCGGAATGTATATTTTTCTAATGGCTGACCTTCTAGCTATTGCTAATATCATTCTTAATGTTGTTGCACTTAGCGTACTTATAATTATAGGTGCACTTTTAACAAGTAAAGTAACTGATTTCAAAATTCCCAAATCTGTAAAACAGAAATATATCTACGCTGGAATTTCACTTTTATTTTTCATTTTGTTAGTAATATTAATTTTTATAACACCATGGAAAACAGAAAAATCTGAATTAACAAATTATACAATTAAAGCAATTGAAGAATCAATCATAACAAGCTACTTAATGCCACTAGAAATAGTTTCTATTTTTCTTTTATCAGCATTAGTTGGCGCAGCTTTTTTAATCCGGAAAAGATGAATTCAGTATATACATATTTATTAGTCTCTGCTATTTTATTTTGCCTTGGACTTTATGGAGTAACCACAAGAAGAAATGCGCTCCTTATCTTCATGAGTATTGAACTTATTTTGAGCTCAGCAAATATTAATTTGGCAGCCTTTTCAAGATTTGGAGCACTATCTTTGGATGGTCAAATTTTCGCATTCTTTGCAATAGTTATAACTTTAGCACAAGCTTCCGTCGGAATAGCAATAGTTATAAACGTTTATAATACTTTTCATACTATCAATATTGACAAACTAGATACATCGGGGAACAAATGATTACTTGTCTAATAATAATATTAATTCTTCCATTAATAGCATTCATTCTTCTGCGGTTTTTTGAAAAAAATATCTCAAAGTATGGCTGTTGGATTTCCACATTATCCACTTTACTCTCTCTGGCTTTATCACTTTCAATTCTACTCATTATCTTTACAATCAATGAGCCTGATTTTAGAATCGAAACGAAATGGTCCTGGATAAAATTAGGAGATTTATCATTCAATATTGGTTTTCTCTTTAATAACTTATCAGCAATCCTATTGGTCGTAATTGCCATAATAAGCAGTTTAGTGCATATTTACAGCACTGAGCATTCAGAAATTGCAGAAAAGACAAACTCTAAATATTTCAGTTACATATCACTATTTACTTTTTCTGCTTTTGGCATTATTCTCACAAACAACCTATTTATGCTATTCTTCTTGTGGATAATAGCAAGTTTATGTTCATTTCTACTAACATCGGAAAAATCTAATATTGGTAATATAAGACAATATTTTACACTATTTTTTGGCGATATATTACTACTTATAGGGATACTAATTCTTTTCATACACTCAAAAACATCGAATTTTAATGAAATCTTTAGAATGGTACAATCTGAAGAATTAACAGTAGGGGTTCGTACAACAGCAGGAATATTAATATTTTTAGGTATAGTTGGTAAGTCTGCACAATTACCTCTTCATACCTGGCTCTCTGAGGCAATGACAAGTCATATATCTGCCAGAGTCATAGTTCACTCAACAGGTATGATTTCTCTCGGGATTTACCTCTTAATAAGAATATTCCCAGTTTTTACTCAACCGTGTTTAACTATAATGGCATATTGGGGAAGCATCACTGCTCTTATTGCTGCCATAATAGCCGCAACTCAAACTGATATAAAACAAGTACTTGCTTACTCGGCAATAAGCCATGCTGGATTTGTGATTTTAGGCTTAGGATTAGGTGCTTATATCCCCAGTTTCTTTTATCTTATTGCCTTTATGTTTTTCAACACACTGCTTTTACTTAACGTTGATAGTGTAATATGCTCTATGCGAAAAATTCCTTTAGAAAAGGACTTTTTTACTTCCAACTTTCAAAATATAAAGCAACTGGGTGGTCTAAGAAAATACTTACCAATTAATTACTGGACATCTCTAATCGCAGCTGCGGCTGTATCAGGGCTTCCAATAACATTCGTATTCTTAAGTAAGAATTCCATTCTGTCATTTACGATAGCGGCATCTAATATTAACCCAGTTCACTATCTACTCGTTCTGTTCAGCTTTACAACTTCAGGTTTAACTGCTCTTTATATCTCCAGGCTGTTTTTTAACATATACCATGGTACACCAACTCTTACAAATCTGGAAAAGCATATATCTAAGCCCAAAAACAGCGTAACTCTTCCTCTTATTCTATTAGCAATTTTGTGTCTTTATATAATTTACACCATACCAAATTTCAATCCCATTGTTGAAAATGGCTGGTTAAGAAATTTAGTACAACAACCGAATTCAAACGTAGAATTACATTCTAAAATTTTAAGTAGATATAAACTCGCTGCTATTATCTCAACAAGTATAACTCTCATCGGATTTTTACTTGCCTGGCTGATATACATTCGCAAGTTAATTTCAACTAAGAGTATAGCCGAAAAAAAATTATTTAAGGTTTTATACAACAGGTTTTATATAGAAAAATTATATGAAAGTTATCTATTTACACCGATTAGTAAAACATCAAAACATTTTTCTGATTTTGATTCTTCAACGCTAAGCAATTTTTTTAATCTTCTTATTAAAAACAGCTATAAGTTTATGTCTCATTTAAGCCGGTCTAACGACATTATAATAGAGAAAACAACAAATAAGTTATCTCAGGCTGGAAAGCTATATGGTACTACAATTCAAAAGATTCAAAATGGTAATTATAAAAGTCTGATAATATTCATCTTCATCATAATTATCATCTTAATTGTTTTAAGTTTAATTTAAGCAACATCCAGGAGGCAAATTTTCTTATGAACGAACATCTACTTTCAATGAATATTTTGATACCTCTTTTAGGAATTATATTTATAATATTAACATCAAAAAAAAGAGAAGATATTGTTAAAATTATCGCTGCTGTTACAACCGGATTACAGCTTTGGATTGTTCTTCAAATTATTTTCAATTTCGATAAAACAAAATCAGGTTTTCAGTTTGTTGAGCATTACAGCTGGATTAAATCTTTTTCAATTGACTACTTTTTAGGAATTGATGGGTTAAATCTCCCACTCGTATTTTTAACGGCTCTCATTCTATTTATTTCTGTTTTTGCCTCATGGAAATTAAAAAAAGGAGTAAAAGGCTATTTTTTTCTTTTCCTCTTCATTGACATAGGATTAATGGGTGTTTTCACATCAATGGACCTGTTTTTATTCTTGATTTTCTTCGGACTAACGCTTTTCCCTACCTATCTACTTATTGGAATATGGGACAATTCTAAAAGTGAAAATACAGCAATAAAATATGCAATTTTTGCAACGTTAAGTTACGCACTTATTCTATTAGGAATATTAATACTATATTTTAAAAGCGATTCGCATACATTCAATATTTTAGAAATTATACCAAATGTCAATTTTTCCCACTCATTTCAAATAATAACTTTTTTAATCCTATTTATCGGATTTGCAGCCTTAATACCGATTTTCCCTTTGCACTCTTGGTTATTATCCATTCTTTCAGAAGCTCCAATAGTTGTTAGTATAATAGTCGTCAGTCTATTAATTAAAATTGGCACTTACGGAATAATTCGTATATGTTTTCCTATTCTTCCAGCAGCATCAATTGGATTTGCTCTTCCACTTTCAATAATAGCAGTCATCAACATTATTTATGGAGCACTTTGTGCTTTAGGACAAAATGACCTGAAGAAAATCGTAGGCTATTTCAGTATAAATCAAATGGGATTTATACTTCTCGGTTTCGCTTCAATTATTGGTGGAGTTTCAGGAAAAATAGATGCATCAATAACCGGAATAAGCGGATCCCTTTTCCACATGTTCAATCACGGTGCAGTCGCTATACTTCTACTTCTATTAACAGGAGTAATTTATAATCGAACTTCACAAAAAGATATTTCAAAAGTTGGGGGATTATCTTATAAAATGCCTGTTTTTTCAGGAATAACCGCTCTTGCACTTTTTGCAGGTTTTGGACTACCCGGTCTATCGACATTTATTTCTGAAATATTTTGTATCATTGGTTCCTTCCAAATTCCTGAAATTCAGGTTCTATCAATTATTTCTATTGCAGGAATTATACTGAATGCGGCTTATTTCTTCAGATGCTTCCAATTAATACTATTTAGCAAAGAAAACCCAAAATACACCGAATTGCGGGACATCAAAGGTAACGAGTTATTTATGACATTACCTTTTGTTGTAATTATTGTTCTACTTGGCATTTATCCTAACCTAATTTTTAATATCATGACACAAAGCGTTGAAAAGTTAGTTGACATAGCAACTATAGGCGCAACTATGATAAAGTAATCTATGGAAAATATTCTTAGCATCAGATACTTCATCCCTGAAATTTCACTAATAGTTATTGCCCTTTTACTCCTACCTTTATCTTTAATTTTCAAAACAAATAACAGGAAAATCACAATTCCATTTTTAACATTTGGGTTTATAATTTCATTTACTTTTATAATTTTAAATTGGAACATATCCAGTCATGGCTTATTTTTCAATCTCATTGCTTATGACCGGTTCTCCCAATTCTTCAAAATGTGTTTATTAATCTTAACGTTCTTTCCTTATCTTATTTCCCTAAATAGCCACGAACTAAAAAATGTTTCATTTACAGAATATAACTTCTTCGTATTTATATTATTGATAGGTTCATTTCTGTTAGTATCTTCAAACAACTTGCTGATGATCTACCTATCAATCGAGACAATCAGTATCTCTTGCCTTATCTTAGTTGGTTATTTAAAAACCGATAAACAATCAAATAAAGCCGCAGTTAAAAATCTTTTTTCCAGCCTGCTTTCCTCCGCAATCTTGATTTACGGATTATCACTGGTTTACGGATTAACAGGCACATTATACCTGACTGAAATTGAGCACTCTTTAACAAATAGCTCTGTTAACAACTTTTCAATAATTATAACTATTTTGCTGATTTTCTGTGGATTGGGTTATAAGCTTACTATTGTACCTTTTCATCTCTGGGCACCTGATGTTTATAAAGACACACCTACTCCAATAACGTCATTTCTTACAACAATCCCTAAAGTAGCAGGCTTTGCAATTTTAATAAGAATTTTAGTAATTACTTTTGGAAATACTAATTTTAGTCTTGCGGAACAGTTCCATTTAAGTGATACTATTGCAGTTTTATCTGTAGTGACAATGACTGTTGGTAACCTACTCGCATTAAACCAAAAAAATATTAAGGATATATTAGCATATTCAAGTATTGCACATTCTGGTTTTATCCTTATGGGATTATCAACATTTACTCAGGAAGGAATATCAGCGTCCATATTTTATCTGATCATATACTCTTTTGCTTTTATCGGAATTTTTACTGCAATTATAAACTCTAGAACAGACCTTCAGCTTATAAATCTCAAAGATCATGGTGGCTTTAATTATCTATTTTCTTTCCCCAGTATTATGATATCCATTTTCTTAATCAGTCTCATAGGGATTCCTCCTACTGCAGGTTTCATTGGTAAATTTTATATTTTCGCTGCATTAATTAAAGGAGGAACTAAATTTAACTGGCTGGTTATCATTGGTCTTATAAACTACATCTTAATGTTTTTTTATCACGCAAGAGTAATACACTCATTGTTTCTGTATAAAAACAAAGTAAATATGGAAAATCATTATAATAAATTTTTAAACGTAATTCTAATCATTTTACTAATACCTATTACATTATTTGGAATTTATTGGATACCATTGCTTGAATTAATTAAACAATCCTTGCATTTTTTCATGCCCTAATGATAGATTATAATCAAATGAGAAGAAAACATAATGCATTATTTTTTGATGTCGATACTCAAAATGATTTTATTAATCCTAACGGTGCCTTATACGTTCACGATGCTGAGAAATTAAAGGATAAATTTCGACAATTAATTGAATATGCTAGGTCAAATTCAATACCGATCTGCGGTTCTGTTGATGCACATTTACCAGATGACCCCGAATTAATTCGGAATAATGGACCATTCCCAGATCACTGCATGCTTGGTGAAAAGGGTCAGAAAAAAGTGAATGAGACTAAACCATTGAATCCAAAATGGGTCCCAAATCTACCTCTCTCTAAGACAGAAATTGAAACAGTATTAACCCACAAAGGCGAGGTATATTTCCAAAAACAATCATTCGATGTCTTTGATAATCCAGCAATAAAGAGATGTATAAAAGGTTTTAATTTGGTGATCGTTTTTGGTGTAGCAACAGATTATTGCATTAGTGCTGCTGTAAAGGGTTTCTTAAAACTAAATAAAAAAGTCTTTTTAGTCACTGATGCTATTAAACCGGTCAATATCAATCCGGGTGATGGCAAAAAAGCCCTTGAAGAGATGCAAAAATGTGGGGTTCATTTTACCACTACATTAAAGATTATACATTCTAAAAATATATAGCAACGAACTCCTCAGCTTGCAATTGAAAATAAACAAATAATCCTTAATTAAAAATTTTATACAGGGTTTAATATATTGAATCAGCCTTGCGAACTATCCGATATTATATTTCCCACTTGATATACTAAATGAGACAACTTTTTTATTATTGCTTAAGTCTAACGTAGCGTTAAGTAATTTGAAAAAAGAAAATAAGATTAAAAGGAGTAACAATGAAAAACTTCATAAAAATATTTGGGCTGACTATTTTCCTTGTAAGTTTATTATTTGCGGCTTATGTAATCAGTAATGAAAATACAGATACAGTCGTTGTTTCATTAAAAACTGATTGTAAATCATTTGATAAAACACTGGCAGTTGGGTTAAAGTCTTTATATGAATCAGGTATTACTACTGGCCAAGGAAAAATAAAAATTGATTTGATGGGTACTGAAATAATAGCTACCACAGAAATGACTGATTTAAGAAATTTATCAAATGGAAAAACCGATTTAGCTACTTTTATACGTAATTATGTGAGTTTTATTTAAATAATTCTATTTCTAATGCTCACTGCAAAAAACAGAGAATAACTCCCGTGTTCTCTGTTTTTTCTATTATCTTTGTATAAGATTTTTCTATAGATATTAATCAGCTGATTATGTATTACCGATAAAGCAAAAAATTAACAAAAAAGTCAGCTTGAAATAAATATTGTTTAATATAAGAAACTTTTGTAAAATTAAATGTTTAAATATTTGAATATACGAGGTAGAGATTAATAAAATATGACAAAAAAAGTTAAAAAAGTTACAAAAGATTCAAATAGGGCTTTAAGTAAATACCTTGAAGAAATTGGCAAATTCAATCCTCTTACACCTGACGAGGAGGTTGAACTTGCTCAAAAAGTTCATGCTGGTGACCGTGCAGCTTTAAAAAAACTCACAGAATCAAATCTACGCTTCGTTGTCAGTGTTGCCAAAGATTACCAGGGACAGGGTTTACCCTTAACAGATTTAATCAATGAAGGTAATTTGGGGCTTATAAAAGCAGCTGGACGCTTTGATGAAACACGTGGATTTAAATTCATATCCTATGCTGTATGGTGGATCAGGCAATCTATTCTTCAGGCTCTAGCAGAACACTCAAGAATTGTTCGGCTTCCACTAAACCGTGTAGGTACAATAAGTAAAATCACAAAACAAGCTGAGATTCTTGAACAACAAAATGAACGTGCACCACGACAGGATGAAATTGCACACGGTCTTGAAATGCATACAAATGAGGTTTTAGATGCAATAAGAATATCCAGAAGGCATCAATCTTTAAATGCACCATTTCGTGATGGAGAGAAAAATTCTCTAATAGATGTTATACAAGATGACGGTCAACCTACTCCTGACTTTAATATCATGAGTGAGTCCTTGAAACAAGAGATCAAGGATGCACTCAATACACTCAAAGAACGTGAAAGAGATGTCATTAAAATGTACTTCGGTATAGACCGTGAATATGCTCTTACTTTGAATGAAATTGGTGAAAAGTTCAATGTAACCAGAGAACGTGTCCGCCAGATTAAGGAAAAAGCAATTCGCCGTCTTCGTCATAAATCCAGAAGCAAAAAATTAAGAGCATATTTAGGATAGAAATTTGAAAGTGAGGTGAATAAAGTCATATGGTTCAAGTAACAGTAAATGAGAGAGAGCCTTTGGAGAAAGCAATTAGACGCTTTAAAAAGAAATTTGAAAAAGCTGGTATTCTAAAAGACATTAAGAAGAATGCCTACTATGTTAAGCCCAGTGCTGATAAAAGGATGCGAAAAGCTAAAGCACTCAAGCGCCTTCGCAGAACATTGGCAATGCAAAGATACCAACAAAGTTCTCAATATAGAGATCAGTATGGGTTTCAAAACATCTCTTCACGGTATTAATCGGAGAACCGTTCATATCGAGCGATCCGTTCAGAAGACACGTCTGTGCTGGAAGAATCATTTAATCTGACGATTTTTATCAAATATTTAAAAAATAACAATCCAACCCACTCTGAAACACTAGAGTGGGACTTAATTTTATATTTGGTTTATCAAGATAAATATTATTTGGAAGTTTAAGAACATCAATTTTTATTAACATTAAATATCACATTTTTATCTAAACTTTTACCAGATAAATATCTAATATGTATTGGTGTTCGTTACACATCTAACGCCAGACAGGTCTCCGAAAACATTCAACCTTAATTATATTTCTTGAAATTCTTCATTATATTTAGTAGAATAAATGAGAAAAATTTAAAGGTAACAAATAAATATACTTAAAACTACTGTGAAAATCCAAAGAACTATCAACAGACATGTCTTAGACAAAAATTACTAACGATCGGAGATCCAGATTAATACAACAAATTATTTATTGTATTGGCAATATTTCTTACTTTAATATCTATTTCAGGAGGTAACTATGAAATATATAGAGATTAAAAAGAAAAATATGCTGTTAGGCCTATTCCTTACATTATTTATACTTACTTGTGGAGAAAAGGAATCCGCAAATAAGGGAAAAGAAAAAGCAACAGAGCAGATTACGTCAACAGATAGTATGAACATTCCCAACAAAGAGGAAGAGAAAATAAATAAACAATTCGAGCAAAAACCAAAATCGGTTGATGAATTATGGATTGATTTCAGGGCGGAAAAAGCATCTGCTGAAAAGGCAAAAGAAGCAGGAGATATTGAAGAAGTTACAGTATCGCTTTTACTGGCAGCACGCTATGCAAACGAGCTTAATAGACCTGGCATTGCAGCCTGGCAGCTAAATAATATCGGCTATTATTCCATTGTAGAATTCAAAAAAAGAACCGATTACGACGCAAGAATGGCTAAAATAGAATTTATACGACATAGAGAGGAAAAGATAAGATATATAAAAGAGACAAAAAAAGTTTTCAAGGAAAATATAGAATTACTAACAAATGCCAACAACTACCTCGAAGATGCATATGAATTAGATAGTAATTTGAATGATGCTAATAGAACACAAAAAATTTATAGCAATTTAAAATTCATCGATTGGGTAAGGAATTTTATAAGAGAAAAATAAACAAATTGTACTAAATCAGAACAACTCCTCAAAAATTATACACGAAAATACAATATGAGAAAGATTATATCTTTTACTTCTGTAGTATTTTCCCTATGCAATTGACGGTCATGGAAATATTGACATAAAGGGAACTCTTAATAATAGACAAAAGCGTACTATGGACAATCTACAGAAGAAAATGACCCTGTTCATACGAAAATAGGTGATAAACAATATCATCATTTTAAGATTAAGATACCTGAGAAATCAAGTAATCTTACTGTTAAATTAGATAGTGATAACAATTATCACCTGAATTTATATTTAAAAAAGGCAAACTTTGCCTTTAGAAATTGTGCTGATTATGCTGATACCACAGACGGAACAAAGAAGACAATTTCTATACCAGAATTATCTCCCGGTACATGGTTTATAGGAATTGAATGTGCTACAACAGTAAAAACAATAGAAAGAGATTGGGGATATGAATATACTGGAAATCTTGATGTATTAAATGGCGCCTCTTACAATATAACTGCTAGCTGTGATATTACTGAGTAACTGTTAAAATTGTCACTATTGCAATAATTCCAAATGTGCAAACAGATTATCTGCACGCTTTTTAATTAGCTCGGATTCTTTTTTCAGATCCAAGACAAATTTATTGCTATCGAAAGTTCCAAGCACGGCTACAAAGTCTTTCATCTCTACTTCTTCATCACCATCAATGCCATAACCGATCCGGCTTTCTTTATCAAATTCTTTCCCGGCATCTTTAAGGACCATACTATTGAATTTTGCGGAGCTCTCCTTCCATTTACGGATAATTTCTATAATATGTTGTCCTGTAAAATCTTTTAAACCAACACCGAGACGTTTCTGAATAAGATCCACACACCATTCCCAGGCTGTTTCACTATATTTCTCATGTATTGCTCTTAAACTGGTAGTCAAATCGTCAACTGATGAAATCTGACCACTCCGCACAGAATCCATAAGTTTTTCAAGAGAACTTATCGGTGTAAGCATTCCGGAAATATCAACCCACTTACCACATCCTTCTTTCCCTTCAGGCTTGAGCTTTTCAATAACAGCAACAAATGATGTTGCTTCTGAAAGTCCCTCCAAACGTTTAACAACTTCATTGCCAATATAGACATCAATTGCCATTTCATAATTCTCATAACCGCTTTTGAGCTTAAGCCTCTTAATCTGAATACCCTTATATCTTATAAATTCCTGGTCTTCCGATGAATCTTTATAAAGTTTCTTAAGTTGTTCAATACCCTTCAGTATTTTCCCAACTGTATATGGGTTGAATAAATCAAAATTAATTAAATCTAGTTTATCAGGATTCTTTCTGCGGTCACGAGCAGGCCACTTTGTACTATCTCGTCGTGTTCCAACGGTACAAAGATTCATTGCTGGTACTAAAGTGCTTTTACCTTTTGATTCGAGAATATAGGAGAAAGGGAAATCCGTAGTATCAAAATGGGAATAATGTTTTCCAATTACACCTGTGAAAGCGCCAATCCTGCATGGCCACATCATATATGAAAAAGATCCTGTCTTTGCTCCACGCTCTAATACGCCTTGATGGACAGGGCCCAACTTGTACATATGATTGCTCTGGTTGCTTCCGCTTCCTGCGTTAAAAAAGGAAAAAATTCCGGCAACAAGAAGTGTTGACTTATGGTGAGTTACTGTATAAGGACCAGCAAAAATACTACATGCTTCACCGTGAAATAATTCAGAATTAGCAAAAAAGGCAGAATTTTCAGCCGAATACTGTTTACCAATTCGTACTCCCTGCCCGACAAAACAGCGATCAAGCATTGCAGAGCCATCAATACGTGTACCTGATAAAATAATGAATTCCTTTGCGATGACTCCTTCACCTACAAAAGTTGGATCGCTCTTGCAGCTCTCAATTGTGCCTTCTTCCAAACATAGTGCACCGGATATCAAGGCACTCTCTCCAATATTGACATTACGTATGATTAAACTATTGGAAATCTTAGCCTCTTGCTTTATTGTCCCCTGAATAGATCTCCTCGATTCAACATATTTTTTAACCAGTTCTTTAAGTCTTTCTATCAGAGCGGTATTATGACGGTACATTACTATGAGGTAAGCGATCTGTGAAGAAAGTTTATCAAAAATGGGCAGCTCTCTACCGCCTCCTTCGTTAAGAATCTCAATCTCTGTACCATTGCCAAAAGTGGTTTCGCCAGCAACTATAAGACTGGCAACATTTTCGATAACAACATCACTTTCTATATCATAATGAACAAGATTCTTCACATCTGAGATATAAACATTGTCACCGATTAGGCAGTCCTTAATATAACAATTATATAGTCCGACTGGTTTTATAACCCCGTTACCAATATCAAGAGACTTATCAAAAATACTCATCCTGACCTTGCCTCTAAAACTGACATTTCGGACACGTTCAGGTACAAAACCATCTTTGACCAGTACTGTATCCCAGTTTTCCGCACTGCAACCCTGTTTTTCAAGAACCTCAATTTCCAAATTATTTAATTTTCTATAATCCATGATTGTTACCTTGCTAATGTTTACGGCAAATTGTGAAGTGCAATTCTTTCAATGTCTTTGAAGTATTTGACAGTTTCAACTTTCAATTCCATTGTTGCTTCATCGTCACATGCTATTACCGCATGCTGATGGAGCTGAAGAATAGAAACTGTCCACATGTGGTTGACACCTCCATTCACAACCTGCTTCAATGCTCGCGCTTTTTTATAACCATTAATAATAACGAGAACTTCATGCGCATCCATAACCGTTCCTACACCAACAGTAAGGGCAGTTTTTGGCACTTTGGTAAGATCATTGTCAAAAAATCGGGAATTTGCAAGTATAGTATCGTAGCAAAGTGTTTTAACACGTGTCCTCGATGTTAGCGATGAGCCTGGTTCATTGAAAGCAATGTGACCATCAGGACCAATTCCACCCAGAAATAGATCAATACCTCCAGCATCTTTTATTTTCTCTTCATATTCTTTGCATTCTTTTTCAAGGTCAGGAGCATTACCATTGAGAATATTGACATTTTCCTTCGGAATATCGATATGTTTAAAGAAATTTTCCCACATGAAATAGTGATAACTCTGAGTATGCTCCTCCGGAATACCGATGTATTCATCTATATTAAAGGTAATAACATTCTTGAAAGATATACTTCCTACTTTATATAGCTTTATAAGTTCCTTGTAAGTTCCAAGTGGTGAAGAACCCGTGGGAAGTCCCAACACAAATGGCTTTTCCGGTGTTGAGTATGATTTATTTATTTTATCCGCAACATAATCAGCAACCCATTTGCTTAAAGTTTCATAGTCTTTGTGAATTACTATTCTCATTACTTTTCTACTCCTTTCTTAATACAACGTTTTTACATTTTAACTATTTTAATAACCATCAATATTTTCGACCAATACTACTCAAAATAATGATAAATCTCAAGAAGAAATCAAACTTTTTTGAATGGAAATTGTACGAAGTCTTTAAGTCTAACTTTCTTGATTCAGGATTATTTGTTATGGACTTAGCACAAATTTTAGAGGGCAAAAAAGGGGCTTATTGCCCTTTTATACTTGTAGCGGGGGTATGATTCAAACCTACGGCCTTTGGGTTATGAGCCCAACGAGCTGCTCCCGACAAGTCGGGACTCCACCCCGCGACCAATTACAAATACAGTATTATTATCCCACCCCCTACTTATCCTTCCAGCAGGGAATCGTTACTCGTATTGAAGAAAAGCAGAAATTGGTAAAAGCAAATAAGAGACTGATAGAGATTTATGAGCAGAAGATTAAGGATAAGATTGCTGAGGTCTGGGGAGAAGAGCCTACAACTTGAGTCAAGTCCGAGGAAAATTCATCAGCACAATAAAAATCTCCTGACCGGACTTGACTTAAGTTGTAATAAAAAACCCCGAATCTCTCAGAGTTTCCAATTAAACTCACCGATTCCTGCTTTTACACGTTTTTATTCGGGGCTAAAAATTTGTCTTGCTTTTAAAAAGATGTATAAATATACTCAAATGAAATAACAATACGATTGATGATGATAAACATAGCGATTAAAAAGTATCTTAACCAGCCTGAAGAGTTAATTTATATGAGCCATGACATGACAATCTACACAACCACCATGCGGCCTAAATTGCTTTATCAAGTCCGACAGAAATGCTTTTACTTTATGCGACACTCTTTTTTTATACTACTCGTATAAACTGAAATTATTCTTGAAATAAATTAAAATTAATATCCCAAGATAAAGTTTTATTCATTAATTTATGCGAAGGTTTATGTAAATAAGAGGAAAAATTAAAATGAGAATCACTAAATATGAATATCGAGACGTGAATCCTGAAGGATGGCATTTTAGTGCTACTGAATTTGGAAAAATAAATTTAATTGTTGGAAATTCTGGGATGGGCAAAACTCGTATTTTAAATACAATCTTTAATATAGGTTCCCAAATCGCCCAAAAAAACATAGTACCAGGAATATGGGATTTAACTTTAAACACAGCAGGTTTTAATTATCATTGGCAGTTGGAAGCAAGAAGTGAATATGGGGAAAAACCTATTGTTATTTCTGAAAGTCTTGAAAAGTATAATGATGAGAAAAAGGAAATACTAATATATAGAGATCCAAAAAAGATTATATTTAAAAATAATGAATTACCAAAACTGAGTAGTACTGAATCCTGTATCAGTATTTTACAAGAAGAGAAGGAAATTAATCCCTTATTTGATGGGTTTAGAAAGATTGTTAGAAGAAAATTTTTTGAAGCTGATCTATCAAAAAGATGTAGCATAGGTGGTTTTCCGTTTGGTTTTTTAGATGGTATTCCAAATGTAAAAACCATAAAAGATCTTTATCCGGATTTACATGATAGAAAATTAAATTTAAACGCAGTATTATATATATTATCAAAGAATTTTAGTAATATTTACCAAAGAATTTGTGCCATCTACAAATCAGTTTTTTCCTTCATTACTGATATAAAGGTATTAGATATGCAAGAAATTGACGAAAGAATAAGGATACCTGGGCAAGTTCCTGTTTTTTGTGTTAAAGAAAAAAGCATAAATAAATGGATTACACTAGACGAACTTTCCTCTGGGATGCAAAAGGTATTACTAATATTAACGGATATTTTCACATTACCTGATGAGAGTATTTATCTTGTAGATGAATATGAAAATTCTCTTGGAATTAATGCTATTAATTTTTTCCCAGACTTACTTATTGAAGAAGAATTCAATATTCAATTTTTTATCACTAGTCATCATCCCTATATAATTAATAAACTTCCAATAAATAGTTGGTATGTCTTTCATAGAATAGGTTCAAAAGTAAATATACTTTATGGAGAAAAACTCTCACATAGATTTGGGAAATCCAAACAACAAGCATTTATAAAACTTTTAAATGATTCTTTTTATATTGAAGGAAAAGAATGAATATATATGTGGTTGTGGAAGGAGAGAAAACTGAAAAAAAAGTTTATGAAAAATGGATAAAATATGTAAATCCAAGTTTGAGATTTGTTCAAAACATTTCTCTCGTTAAAGACAATAATTATGTGATATATGCAGGATTTGGTTATCCCTTTTACTTTCAGGTTATCGACGATGCAATAGAGTATGTAAACACACATGGTATTATTGATAGATTAGTAATAGCTGTAGACTCAGATGAAATGAGTTATAAAGAAAAATATGATGAAATAAAAGATTATATTAATAATAAGCAATGCACAGCTAAAATTCATATAGTTATTCAACATTTTTGTATTGAAACATGGGCATTAGGAAACAGGATAATTATTAATACAAATCCACAGAGTAATTTATTACGAGGATATGTTCAATTTTTTAACGTCGTCAAAAATGATCCCGAATTATTACCCGAATACACTAAAGAATGTTTGAATAGATCTCAATTTGCTTATAAATACTTAAAAACAGCAGTAAACGAAAGATATAGAAATCTGACTTATTCAAAAAACAATCCTAAAATTTTATTAAACAGAAAGTATTTTTCTCGAGTTAATAGAAGACTATATAAAACTGGTCATATTTCTAGTTTTAAAACCTTTTTAAATGCATTTATATAACATAATTTAAACAACTCGCTGCACTAGACAGCAAGGGTTTGGAGGTTTTGGAATGTTAAGTGTTAAAGTTATATTCCGCGTTGTTTTTAAAAGTTCATCGATGATTTTCATGCTGCGCATGAGTAATTGACCGTTAAGTAACGCTTAGTTTTTATATACCCTAACAACTCACTCTACCTGAATCTGTTACTTTTCTGACCTATGTAAATATATCCTTCATTGCTATGTATAATATAAACTATAAACATATTAAAAATCCCGTTTCATAACGGTATACTTACGCTTTGTATCGGTGAGAGGATTCCTTCCTCCGCTCCTCTCTCTTCATAGCCTCTACCCCACTTTCTTGTTCTCCAAATTATAAAATCCCTCTTCCTCCCTTATCCGTCCAGCAGGGAATCGTTGCCCGTATTGAAGAAGAGCAAAAATTGGTAGAAGCAAACAAGAAGCTGATTGAGATTTATGAGCAGAAGATAAAGGATAAAATTGCAGAAGTTTGGGGAGAAGAGCCTACAACTTGAGTCAAGTCCGATGAAAATTCATCAACAAAAGGAAAAATCTTCTGATAGGACTTGACTTAAGTTGTAATAAAGTGCAAAAAAATTTTCTTGCTTCTAAAAAGGCGAATAAATATACTTTAACAAAGTAATGGCATGTCGAGTGGGACAAATACAGCGGCGAAAAAATATATTAACCAGCCTGGGAATCAATTAGGTAAACTGGTTAGATCAGCGGGCGATCAATGGAACAGAGAAAAAAAACTGTGGGAATTGCCATATAAAGAAGTCATAAACTTGGATCTAGCAGATAGAATTGTTTCAGATTAATAAAAATGTACAGTATCAGGAAATTTATAAGTGCCGGAGAGTTAGGAAAAATTACTTCCTAATATTAGGAAACTCGAAAAAATTTGTTTATATGAACCCATATTTTCATAAATATAGACATCTAATTTAAGTGAAAATGTGCAGTATAAATATATGTTGAACTAAGCCGCAAAGCGGCAGACCTCCTCTAATAGTCATTTATCTCTTAATTTTTATATTCCGGGGACATAATATACCTCTGGATTAAAATAATAATCAAAAAAGGAGGTATATCATAACCCAACTTGAAAGAAAACGCGAATGGATTCATCCTTCGTCCCGATAATATCAGGACTACTTAGAATGGATTAAAGGCTAAATAATTATTGGTATTGATCTGTCAGCCGCTGGATCTGAGGATCCGACGGAACGATATCGGTAAGTCGTTTTTTGTTCTGTCAGATTCTCAAATCCGATAGTTAAATCCCGTCAGGTCTGAGGACCTGACGGAACTGTTAAACGTGGTAGACCCCCCTGTTTTGAATTTTGTTCATTTGGTCATTGAGATTTGCTTTTGGAGTGCGTTGACTAAATCAACGCATGCATCGTCACAGACGATGCACTCCATATTTTAATGTATCCTCCCGAAGGTTTGAAACCTTCGGGAGGTTTATTGTTCTGACTATCGAAGCAGGATCATTTTTTGAGATTTTATATACGATGCCGTTTTCAGGATAAGAATATAAGCTCCGCTCGGCAAGTTCTTGCCCTCGTCGCTTTTAGCATTCCAATATAGCCTATAACTTCCCAAAGGCTGCAGCTGATTTGAGACCAACGTGCGGACTTTACGACCCAGGATATTATAAATTACCAGACTTACAGTAGTTTCTTCGGAGAGGTTGTACTGAATGGAAGCCATGGGATTAAATGGATTAGGCACAACAGGCTTCAAATCGGTTGTTTGAAAGAGCTCGTTGTTGTTTGAATTAACGGTAATGATTCCGTCAACTGTAACGTTCCCTCCCATATCGACATCGGAAAGGCGATACCAATATGTAATTCCATTCTCTACGTTCTGATCTAAAAATTCGTATTCGGTTTTGGTAGATGTATTCCCCTGACCGCTCAAGGCATTGGAAGTTCTATAAGATGCAATAACATGCCAGTCTTCTTCGTCGGATTGCCGGCGCTCGAGGATGAAACCGAGGTTATCAATTTCACTTTCCGTAATCCAGCTGATTAAAATTCCCGATTCCGTCAAGGTGGCTGAAAGCTGCTGCATAAATACGGGAAGAGATGCATCACTGCTGGCATTTAATTTTCCATAATTTGAGGAGCCGCTAATCGTACCATTACTGATATTCAAATCGCCTAAGGCATCGATCGTTCCGTTGATATTGGCAGTGCCGGATATATCGGCAGTCACCCAGTAGTAACGTGTGCCTGATGGTATGGCATTATTTAAGGAACTAAAAGTAACATCGCTACCGGAGGCGGCTACATCGCTCCCAATCGCAGTTGCAGTTCCAAAATTATTCGAATCATTAGCATACAGACGGAACGGATCGGGATCGGAACCCAGATCGCCGGAGTCATAGTCGCCCCCCAACGTAACGGTCACCGAATTAAGGGTTGCGCCTGTAGCATCTCCGGCAATACTGAATTGACCAAAATGCCAATTATCCTGTGGTGGGGAAGGTGATGTCTGCTGGTAATTCAGGGATGCATTGGCGCCATTGGTGAAAGTAACGCTCGCCGATCCGGTACCGTTCAATGTCAGATTGTACGGGTTCTTATTCGGATCGTCGTTGACAATCGCGATTTCGGCGGTCTTGGCGCCACCGGTCGTCGGCGAGAAGCGGATGGTAAATGTCGTGCTTCCTAATGCGCTCACCGGACTGCTCGGTTGCGATTGCACCGAAAACTGGTCGGCGTTGGTCCCGGTGATCGTAATAATCGGCGTACCCGAAAGCGTCAGATCGGCCGTTCCGGTGTTTTCGATGGTGAAGGTCACATCGGTGTTGCTGCCCGCACTCTTTGTTCCGTAATCATAGGAGCCGCCGTCGGCGATATCGGTCATCCCCTGCTTGAGATTGATCTCGGGATAGGTGGTTGTAAAATTCTGCACCCCACCGTATGCAGTCCCGGCGGAATTGATTGCATAGGCTTGGAAATAATAAGTAATCCCCGGCGATAGCGAACCGATCGACTCGCTGAAAGAACCTGTTCTTGATCCGTTAGTATCTTTCGTAACTCCACCTTCTCCGATGGTCGGTGTTTCATCCGTAGAAGAATAAACAACCCCTCTCTCGGTTACCACGGCTCCGCCGTCATCCGTCACATTGCCTCCCAAGGTTGCCGAGGTCGTTGATACCAATGATGCTGCGCTTGTGGTTACTGTCGGGGCAGGCGTGTAGGTGACCTGGTCCACCCACCCACAATCGGAGCCTTCCTCGGTATATGGGTCTTTTTTGTACTCCCATTTTAGTGTGTGGCTGCCAGTTGAAATAGAATAGGTCTTCTGTGCCCACGCTGGTGCTGGATTCCAGCCGGATATCTGGCCTTCTTGTAAGACTCCATCAATGTAAAAACTGAGGTAGTCATAATCTTCTTCAGAACTCACCTTCCACCAGAAGGTCAGAGTTCCGGGGCCGCTGACCGTGGTTTGCAGGTACGAAGTCTCCAGGTTTCCTATCGTTCCACTTTGGGCGGCGTCGATAAAATCATGAGTGGTAGTACTCTGCCCATACCACTCGGCATCGACGCCGGTCGTCCAGGTAAGCGTATTATCCAATGCATCGGCTAAGGTGTATGGCGAGGTAAAACTTATTACCCAGTAAGGGTAGTCATCAGTAATTGAATTCCAGGCGTTCATTGCATTTTTCGCGCTGCTGGTTTCCAACTGCGCAAACCCCACGGCAAACCAATCGCTCGTAAGGTTATTCTCCATATCTGTACAGGCGTTAGTGCCGAGGGATACCTCTACCCCGCCATACTCAGAAAGCCCCCCGGCGCGGGTAGCGTACACCGTGCCGCCGCTGCAGGCGGCGTAGAGATTACTAGCGCTGCTTTCCGCGGAAGGCTTGGTTGAGCTGTTGTACGCACTTATATTGAAGTTACCGCTCCCGCTGGCTACCCCAACCTTGTAATGCAAGGTGATGGAGTTAATGGTGCTGCCGTCCGGGATGGAGTTCGTATTACACTCTACGGCAGTCCTCTGGTAGGGAGTCAAGTCTCTTTTCCAGTACTCGTACGACCCCGTATACCAATTGCCATTGGAGTCAGCACATCGGGTGGCCTCGGTATAGTCAGAGTTGAGCGTGGTTGATGACGCCAGAACCGGCTGGGGTAAAGCTATGATGTACATAGCAGCCAGCAGCATCAGTGCCAGAGAGATACATATTGTCTTATGCCGCTTTCTGGGTGTCGCCATGAATGTATTTTCCTTCCGCATTATATTTTTCTCCTTTTTTTATTATCACTGCTTAATATAATATTTTAAAATCTCTTTTACAATATTTGGGTTTTGTAGGTCGAACAAGACTTCTCGAGACGATGACGTTATTCTACAACCTCAACCTCAGCCTAATGACCCCTGTAGCCTGTTTAATTCATAAATCTTGCCAGTAGAGTAGAGTATGGAGCAAAATATTTCTTTCACTCCATAGCCCCCTCGTCAAACCGTACGTGCGGTTTTCCCGCATACGGCTTTCCTACTAACTTTCATCTAAAAGTATTCACAGGTCGTAATCCAGAGGTCGCATATGGCTTTATTAATCCATATTCCCTGACTAATTTGTCAAAGGCTTGTTGACCATACAAGCGTGACTTTCTCTGACTTTTACGATTGTAATAACGGAATAGTCGAGTACGCAAATAGTCTTCTATTTCTTTGAATGCTACTTGTGTATAACTGACTTTTTCAATTTTATAATAATTCATCCACCCTCTTATTATTGGGTTTAACTCAAACACTACTTTTTCTGCCGGATAATGCCCTATTAATTTTAGTTTCAGATTTATCTTCTGTCTTATTTTCTTTTGGGATTTTGGCTTTGGAAATATATTCCAGAATTTCCCGTGTTTTGAAAATATACTCCGGTCATACCTAAAGGTAAAACCTAAGAAATCAAAAGATTGCTCTTTCGCATTTACCAGCTTACTCTTGTCTATGTTGATTTTTAACCCCATTCTGTCCAGATAGTTATGAATCTTGTTTATGACTTCCTGATTGATATGGTTTGACATCAAAATAAAGTCATCCGCATATCTTATCATCTTTATCCCTCTTTTTGAGAAATATCTCTGCGGTTTATTTACTATCCTATCCAGCAAATTCATATAGATATTTGCCAGTAATGGGGAGATTACTCCGCCTTGAGGTGTCCCTTTTGTATTACTTTTTCCGCCTGTGTATTTTCCGTCTTCTTCAACTATTGGTACTTTTAACCAAAGTTTTATAAGATGTAGTACACGAGGGTCTGAAATTCTCTCTTTCAAAACTATTTCTAATTTATCATGAGGTATTGTATCAAAGTATTTACTCAGGTCTGCATCATAAACCATTTGGTTTCCTTGTTTGAGGTTGTCTCGGATTTCCATTATCGCTCCTATTGCTGAGCGTTTTGGTCGAAATCCGTATGATGAATCATCAAAGTCGGCTTCAAATATGGGTTCTATAACCATTTTACAGGCTTGCTGTACTACCCTGTCTTTTATGGTTGGTATCCCCAATGGGCGTTTACCGCCATTTTCTTTCTCTATCCAGACTCGCTTTACCACTTGTGGTTTATATGTACGTTTTCTTAGTTCTTCCCTTAATTCGGTAAAGAACTTTTCCCGTCCGTATTTTTCCACATCTTTAAAGCTTTGTTTGTCTATTCCAGAACTTCCATTTTTGGATTTTGAGCGTTTATACGCTTCTTCCAAAATATGTTTCTGGAATATTTTGTCATAGAGAATGTAAAATTTGTAACCGCTCTCCTGTTTGGCTTTCAGATATAGTTTTAGTTGTAAAAGTCGTACCCTTTCCAAAGAGGTCATGTCTTTGCGTTTCTTTTGTGAAAGCAAATCTATCTCTTGTTGAACTTTTTCTTGAATACTTTTTAGTTTCGTCAATTCTGTTGTATTTCTTTTATCTAAAACTTTCGTTAGTAGTAATGTCCCTTCCCTTCTCCTAAGTTATGTTGTCTTAGGTATCATCAGTACTACGAACATCTCCGCCACCCTCAGCAATTGACGGTCTTTCAATCCTGTTAGGGCTTCCCATGTTCATACGCAACCCTTATTATGCACGCCATCCCATCCTACACCGGATAGCCTAACATGTGCTTTCTGTCATTTCTTCCATGCAAGTTTCAGACTTCGCCACCTCTGGAAGGTTGGTCACTATCAATTTGTATAACGATGCCTAACTGGGTTCATTTGCATTACGGCTTGCATAATCGCTATTCGTGAACTTAGAACGATTTGTTTCCTCCTCGCACCTCACGAATGCTTCAGACTGAATGACAAATTGGTCTGTGTAATCCTTTCATATTACCGGGTTTTTAATTATTTATTCAAACGTACGCTTCATGGCGTACCAAAGACACTAAGGCTCTAAGAATTAATAAAATATAGATATTTAAATACCTGTCTGCGTCGCAGCCGCGACAGGCAGGTACGAAATAAATCAAAATTTATACCTTACCTTTTCATCTTTATTTTTATATTAAACATGACTTTGTGTCTTGGTGCCTTAGTGGCTATGAATAATTCAGGGTAGAAATAGTTTCACTTCGTTCCACCCCGCCTGAATGACGCAGTCGGGCAGGATTTCACAGTGCAAGCAAATGGCTACTAGGGTGGGAAAAGGATCGTATCCAAGTATCAATCAGAAGGACGTTCAGGAACTCATTATCCCTCTTCCCCCCCTTATCCATCCAGCTGGAAATCGTTGCCCGTATACAAGAAGAGCAAAAATTGGTAGAAGCGAACAAGAAACTCATTGATATTTATGAGCAAAAGATAAAGGATAAGATTCCAGAAGTTTGGGGAAAATAGACTATAAGCAAAACTTGAGTCAAGTCCGATGAAAAGTCATCAGCACATTAAAAATCTCCTAACCGGACTTGACTTAAGTTGTAATAAAAAACCCCGATTCTATCAGGGTTTTATTTAGTAGCGGGGAGAGGATTCGAACCTCTGACCTTTGGGTTATGAGCCCAACGAGCTTCCAACTGCTCCACCCCGCGATCAATTTCAAAATGCGGGAATAATTTGCTGATAATTTTTCGTAATATCAAGTGATAAGATTACAATTTTATATTTTTTTTATTCTCCAATTACCTTTATTAAATACCGCTTCGGTCTCCTTCCATCAAACTCACCATAGAAAATCTGTTCCCAGGGACCGAAGTCAAGTCTTCCATTTGTAATAGCAATAACAACTTCCCTTCCCATAACCTGTCTCTTTAAATGCGCATCTCCATTATCTTCTCCACTACGATTATGACGATACCTGGAAACCGGCTCGTGTGGTGCTAATTTTTCAAGCCAATCATCATAATCCTGATGAAGCCCCGGTTCATCATCATTAATAAAAACGCTTGCAGTAATATGCATTGCATTGACAAGACAAAAACCTTCCTTAACACCACTTTCACTTACAACCTTTTCAACTTCCGGAGTAATATTCACAAAAGCTCTTCTTTTAGGAATGTTCATAGTAATATGCTTTGTTAATGATTTCATATCTCAATACTCCTTATTTTAGTTTAACGAATTTTAGCAATTCAATTAGGATTCCACAAGCATTTGTATTCATATTTACCACAAAGTTGTTAAGTTATAAAACGATGAAATAATTTAGGGGGTGTAATAGAATAAGTTGTATATTAGATTATCATATGTTGCTATTAAGCAGTTAGTTATGTATTAGATATGAATATGTTATTTTATTACACCCCCTTAGTTAAAATAGACAGAATGAATTATTAAAGATGAAAAAAAATAATCTAAAAATTGCTCTTGCTCCCGACTCATTTAAAGGGAGTATGACAGCAACAGATGTTTGCAATGCCATGACTGAGGGAATTCTTAGAATATTTCCAAATGCGGAGAGCATATCTATCCCTCTGGCTGATGGCGGTGAAGGAACTGTTGATTCTCTTGTTTCTGCAACTGATGGGAAATACAAAACCTGTAAAGTCCTAAATCCTATTGGAGAAGAAATCACTGCAAAATACGGCATACTTGGAAATGGAAAGACAGCAGTCATTGAAATGGCTGCTGCCTCGGGTCTACCCTTAATTCCTCGTGAAAAGCAGAATCCTCTTTATACCAGCACTTACGGGACAGGACAATTAATTTCCAACGCTTTAAATTCCGGCTGCAGGAATTTTATAATTGGCATAGGTGGGTCTGCTACGACAGAAGGCGGAGCAGGAATGGCTCAAGCACTTGGAGTAAAATTTTTCGATAAAACCGGTAAGGAGATTAGTGAACCTATGAATGGAAAACTTATTGGTAAATGTGAGTCATTTTCGATGGATAATATACATCCATCCGTAAAAAATAGCCGTTTCACTGTAGCTTGTGATGTGTACAACCCATTATTAGGAACTAAAGGGGCAGTCTATGTTTACAGCACTCAAAAAGGTGCAACTGATGAAATGCTTCCCATTCTTGAAACCAACATGAAACATTTTTACAACATTGTTGAGCAAGTTCTTAATATATCGGTTATAGACTACCCTGGGGCAGGCGCTGCAGGAGGTCTCGGAGCGGGATTAATAGCGTTTTTAAGTGCAAATCTAAAAATTAGTGGTGTGGATATTATTCTCGATGCAGTAGAATTTGAAAAACGAATAAAAAACGTGGATCTAATATTCACAGGTGAGGGAAAAATCGATAATCAAACAGCTTATGGAAAAACTATTGCAGGTGTTTTGAAAATTGCTCAAAAAAATAACATCCCTGTCATTGCCATAGCAGGTAAAATCGATAATAATATTGATGAGTTATACAAACACGGATTGAAAGCAATTTTTTCCATTTGTAATGGACCAATTACTTTTGAAGAATCAATGAAAAATGGTTATGAACTAACAACAAAAATTACCGAACAAATTTGCCGGATTCTTACTCAATCTATACTTGCTCTTCAATAAAAGAAATAATATAATCCCCGACTTCTTCCGTACCGATTATCCCGCCAAGATCCATTGTTACCCAATGATTCTTGAAGGCATTTATAATAGAATGCTCTAATACTTTTGCTTCATTACTAAGACCCAGATATTGAAGCATTCTTTTAACTGCAAAAATTGCTCCCATTGGATTTGCTGTATTATGTCCAGCATGTTTAACAGCTGACCCCTGGATAGTTCGAAACACTACTAATACATCAGGATTAATATCACAAGAAAATGCTAATCCATTTCCACCTTGAAGAAATATTCCAATATTGGAAAGAATATCGCCACAAATACTGGTAGTTAACACTACGTCAAACTTCGAGGGTTCTTGTATCATATGAACAGCAGCAGTATCTATATAAAGATGGCTGGTCTCTATATCAGAGAATTCATTAGCAACTTGACTAATTACTCTTTCCCATAAATCATGTGTATATGAAAGCATATTACTTTTATCAACTAAACATATCTTTCTTCTTCCCATCTTTTGAGAAAATTTGAATGTTTCATTGATAAATCTTTTTATCCCTTTGTAAGTATAAACTGAAGATTGAATTGCCACTTCTTCATCTGTTCCCTTTTTCAAAAATCCACCGGAATCTGCATAGAAACCTTCTCTATTTTCTTTAAATATTACAAAATCAACATCCTCAGACTGAATGTTTTTTAATGGACAAAGCCACTCTTCATAGAGTTTCACAGTTTGTATATTAAGAAAAAGATTTAATTTAGATCGAAGTCCTAATATAATTTCTTTAGCATGCTTCATATCAGGAATTCTGGGATCCCCAAATGTCCCTATTAAAGCAGCATCATAATTCTTCTCTAATTCTTTTACGAATTCATCTGGTAACGCTACACCAGTTTGTAAATAATATTCAGCGCTGTAGGGAAACATGGTAGTCTCAATTTCTGAATTATATTTTTTATTAAGCGTATCTATAACTTTGAGACTTTGGGCAATTATCTCAGTCCCAATACCATCTCCTGGAATAACAGCAATACGAAATCTTTTCATTAATACCTTCCTAAAATATCATAAGTAGGAGAAATTAATCTATATTCACCAAATCCAGATTCATCAAGAAAAACAAATGTTCGATTTACTTCATAGTAGTACCAGATTTCATAAGGTTTAGTATGAATATCAAAAGGGTGTCGTTCGATATCACTTGGTGGACCAAAAAGTATGAAAATCATTCCCATATCTGATCTCCAACCGGGTTGAAAACCGGAAAAATGTTGATTGGAATAATTGACACGTTTATAATATTCATTCATCAGTTCATTTTCTTTAGTATTTGGAGTTGGGTCTTTCTTCTTCCAAAACTTCATAAATTTTTCTTTTTTCTCCTTCTGGCTACCTTTTCTCATACTTTTTAAAACTTTCGGTGGAGCAATATATCTCATCTGCTGAATAGCATCATCTAAATTATCAATAAAACTGGACATACCCAGCCACCGCAGCTGAAACACTCTTTCCTTTGTTGTAATGTTTTCATTAATCTGGACTGTAACCTTTAAACGGTACTTGCGAAAGCCCAACTTTTGCTTTGAGATGGAAATCTTCTCATGCGATATTCCTTTCTTAAAAGTACGTTCAAAAAAATCACTTAATATCAATTTGTTATCCATATTAAAAATAGAATATTTGATACTTCCCTTTCCCCCATCAGACAGTACATCAAAATCTATACTGAATTCAGGCTTAACATCAGAAACAGTACCTATTACTGAAGGAACATATTCAATTTTACCGTCAGGACTTTCAATAACTTTCTCTATTATATTTATTTTACTCAGTGTAATCGGATTTTTATAAAAATCATCTATATCAATCTTCTTTTTTCTATAACTACTCTTCCTCGTATCCAGGTCCATGACGCCAATTGTCAGTAAATATTTACCGGGTATTACATTAAAACTAACTCTATTTACATCAAAATGCTCTTGTGAATTTGTTTCTTCAAAAGACTCTGTTTTAATTTCTTGTGTCCAAATTTTAGAAGCAGCTTGAATCTCATCCTCATTCAATAATAAAAGTGAAATTTCATACTTTCCGACGAAACTACTCCCCTCTTTTACAAACTGAATAACGTCAAAGGATACCTTAATTAGTATATCCATTCGAACTGAATCTCTTGTTTCAATAGGATAATTAATTACATCATAATAGAAAAAAGGAATCCCGGTATCTGCCTCATACTTCAAATTATTTTTATCCCCAGCAAAAACAATGCTGGCAATAATAATTATTATTAAAAATATCCTATTTGTCCAACGAAGCATATTGCCTCCACTGATATTTTGTTAGACCGTGATCAGTAGCAAACCACACTCTGTCACCATCAACTATTAATTTATAAACCTGATTCCCTGCAAGACCATCAACCACTGTATAATGCTCTGTATAGAAATCTGCTAATCTCACTAAAACTGCACCATTACTCGTACCCATCCATAAATATCCATTATCAATAGCCATATCATAAATATAAGCTTCATTCATTATACTTAACTCAGGTAACAATTCCCATTTCTCGGTTGAAATATAGTATCCAATAAGCCCCTTGTATCTTCCAAGTATTATTAAAGAATCTGAGACCGCAATTGTATTATATTCGAATGCTACCATTTCATTCAAAGGAATCCTATTACCAAACATATCGTAATGTTTTACAAGATGAGAAGACCTATTAATAGTATATAAACCATTATCTGTTCCTATCCAAACTTGTTCCGGTCCAACAGCAATTTTGAAAATGTTCATCAGGTATTTATTAGGAGTTAAAGTCACCTGCTTTACCTTTAAATTAGAAATTGAAATAATATTCAAACCAAGTGGAGTTCCTATCCATGCAATTGAATCTTCCAGAGCAATTGTTGTAATAATTTCGTCGGATAGACCTGTTGACATACTGAGTTTTCCCCATCTATTCTTTTTCACATTATAAATAGCCAAACCCTGATTTGTACCGACCCATAAACAATTATTTTTATAAGCAAGGTCAAGTATTTGATCCGTATTTAATTCATGAATAAAATCATTTTCAAAATATTCCCATGTTCCATCAGAAAAGCAATACTTTGAAAGTCCGGTCTTATCAAAAACAGGATTTGAGTCTTTGTATTCTCCGCCCATCCATAATACATTATCAGAAATAGCTAAAGCATTAATGTGATTTTGCATTGGTCCAAATGAATGAATCCTTAACCTCCTGACATTATTATCACCCTCAATAAGACCTAATCCCCATACTCCTCCGTAAACATCACGACTTTTATCAGTAATAAAAACACTTATTGGAAACTCTCGGAACTCACTATCAATAATCAAACCTCGCTGTTCAAATTGATAATTTGAGTCAATTATATAATCTGGGAAACTTGGTAAAGGATCAAACGAATTTGGGCTCCAAATAACATTATCAGGAATTTCCGTTTCCATTGATTGAAAAAAGCCCAGAATTTTATTCACAGTAAAAAGAAAACCACCTGGTGCCCGTACCCAAATAGAATTACCATCTGTACCCAATCTATCAATTGGAGTATGTTCAGGAAGATGAAGATCCTCTTTTGGAATATTCATCCATCGATCAGCAGTTGGAGTAAGATAACTTAATCCCTCATTGTGAGCAGCCCACAAGTAATTTGTTGATTCATCATATAAAACAGCTGTTATAAAATCACCAGCCATTCCATCACTTACAGTATAGGGCTCTTCCCAATATCTTCCATATCGCTGATAAGGAATTACACCTCCACTCGTTCCAAAGTAATTATATTCTACACCTTCAGTTAAACTCGTTGGATAATTACAGTTTTTAAAACTAGTCCAGTCCCCCATTCTATAAATTCTAACAGGCTGAACGGACTTACTTTGAGCAAAGCTAATATTTAACAGAAATAAATTAAGAAAGCAGAACAGAAATAGCCTTTTGTATGAAAAAGCCAGTGATTTTTTTACAATATTACAAATTAACCAATTCCCGAAAGCTGCGAAATCTTTTTTAAATAATACGAAGCCACTCATTTTTAAATTATTTATCCTATTTTTGTAAACATTTTGCCTGCTAATTGATGCACTGCTCCCTTTAATTCTAAAGATAAAAGAATTGAGAGAACTTCATAAGAAGTTTTTTCAACTTTCGCCGATAAATCATCAATATGTATCGGCTCATGAGAAAGAGCATCATAAATTTTTTTCTCCTCTTTCTCAAACTTAAAGTCAATTTCAATTTGACGAGAGACAGTTGGAAACTTTCGATTTGATTCAATTTCAGATAAAATATCGTCTACATTATCAATTAATTTTGCACCTTTCTGGATAAGGCGGTTAGTGCCTTTGCTTTTCAGATCGGATACTCTTCCAGGAACGGCAAAAACCTCCCTGTTCTGATCCAATCCATAATAAGCGGTCAATATTGCTCCACTTTTTTCACCCGCTTCAATAACTAATACACCTAAACTGAGACCGGAGATAATTCTATTTCGACGAGGGAAATTTACCGCATCAGGCTTGGTTCCAAAAGGAAACTCGGAACAATATACTCCATTTTCCACAATCTGATTTCGCAAACTTCTATTTTCCGGTGGATAAACTCTATCAATTCCATTTCCAAGCACTGCGATAGTTCTACCGCCAGCTCTGAGTGCTGTCTTATGCGCTTCTGTATCAATACCTCTGGCAAAACCACTAATAATAGTAATATTTTGCTCTACCAAACCCTTTACTAATATTTCCGTGACTTCTTTTCCATAATTGGTTAACTTCCTGGTTCCTACTACTGCAATGGCATCTTCATCGGTTTCTTTAAAATTCCCATGCTTAAAAAGAATAACGGGTGGATCATATATATTTCTTAGTCTGGTTGGATAACCCTTATCAAATATAGTAACCATATCAAATGGACTTTTCTCCATCAAAGAAATCTGCGAATTAACAAATTCTGTATCAGACCCGTTTAAAATTTTATTGGCTAATTTATAATCTATACCTGGAATTTTTAAGAGAGATTTAATAGAAGCACCGAAAACATCTTCTATCTGAGGAAATGCGGAACGCAAATTAAGAATCCTGCGTGAACCAAGTCCATTGATAGAAAATAATTTGAGTACTGCAATTCTTTTATCCATTATTTTAAGTACTTTTGATTGTCTATTGCTTGCCCTGTCTCAAAGAGATCCCTCTGGGATAGGGAGCGAAGCGCCTGCCCCGTAGCGACGAAGGAGCGTATCGGGGACCGTACAGGGTCTATTTATTATTGTCCCAACGGGATCTCTTCTAGATTGATTGGTCATTGGTTATTGGTCATTGTTCATTATTCATTATTCATCGTTCATTATAGTAATTTAACAATTTTATTTATAAAAGTTTCCAATCCACTACACGTAACTGCAGAAATCGAAATGACATCAATACCATTAATATCTATAATTGGTGGATTTTCAACCAAATCATTTTTAGACAACGCTATAATCCTTTTACGATATCTAAAACCAGAAAAGTGACTTGTCAATTCTGAATCTAATAACCTGTAAGTTACAATCGGATTGGGATCTATTGATTCTATCAGAAACACTAAAACTTTCGTTCGCTCAAGGTGTCGTAAAAACCTATGTCCTAATCCTTTTCCCTTATGCGCTCCCTCAATAAGTCCTGGAATATCCGCCATAACAAAGCTTCTGTAATCACCATACTTAACGATTCCTAAATTGGGTACCAGAGTTGTAAAGGGATAATCAGCAATCTTGGGACGAGCTGAAGTTAATTTTGAAATTAGAGTAGATTTACCGGAATTAGGCAAACCGACTAATCCAACATCAGACAATATTTTCAATTCAAAAATTAATGTTTTCCCCTCACCAGAAACACCGTCTTCAGCATATCGAGGAGCACGGTTAGTAGAAGTTGCAAAATTTGCATTTCCACGTCCTCCCTTCCCACCGTATGCTACTACTACGCTCTGCCCTATTTCAACAAGATCAGCTAATATTTCTCCCGAAGCATCATCAATAACTACAGTACCAGGAGGCACAGGAATAATAACAGGATTACCATTATTCCCGTACTTACGAGAGCCTAAACCTCCTTTTCCATTTTCAGCCTTATAACTCTTTCGATATTTTACATCTTGTAAGGTATAAAGATTTGGAATAGCCTTGACTATTACATCACCACCATTTCCACCGTCGCCACCGCTTGGTCCTCCCTTCGGAACATGTTTCTCGCGTCGAAATGCAACACAGCCTTTCCCTCCATCACCCGACTTTACATAAACTTTAGTAAAATCTACAAACACAAGTATTTACTCCAGATACTAAAATAAAAAACTAAAACCCTTTTCCTCAATAAAATAGATTCAATTCTCTAAGTTGCAAACAAAAAAATGATAAATTCATAAGGAAAAATTTACAAAATACTACTTATGGATTTGAAAATAGGAACATTTCCTCTGAGAGTGTGTAATAACCGTCGAATTCATTTACATAAAGTATTTAAGGGGATTGCACAAAGGGGGCATAGTAGTATTGGCTGGTTCTTCGGTTTTTACCAGGGGCATTCTCAGAAGGAGTCTCCATAGGAGTCCGTTGTGACCTGCGTGACCTTCGAAAAAATTGCATCTCATCGTCAATGATAAGGACGAACTGCTGAACTTTGTTATTACCCAGGCCAATACTGACGACTGGGAACCTCTGATCGCTGGTAAAATGTTAAAACAGATTTTGGGGAAACTCTTCACTGACAAAGGCTATATCTCTCAAAAACTTTTTCAAACCCTTTTCGTCAGTGGTATTCATCTGATCACTAAAATACGTAACAATATGGAAAATACGCCTATGAACATCACCGATAAAATCCTGCTGAGAAAACGGGCTTTGATTGAAATAATCAACGATGAATTGAAAAATATATGTCAAATTGAGCATTCCAGACATCGAAGTTTTATAAATTTCCTGACGAATTTAATATCGGGATTAATTGCGTATTGCTTCTTGCCCAAAAAACCTGCTATCAAATGTGAATTTGAATATACAAATCAACTTGCGATATGCTGAGTTACATCGAACTCACGTTAATTTAGGACCTGCTGATAAAATTTCACCTGGGCAGGCATCCATGAATTTTTTAAAATTATCTATATAAAGCAGCGCAAGCTGTCGATATTTACTCATATATGCTTCTTTGTCAGACCATGTGTTTGCAGGATTTAAAACTTTGGAAGGCACTCCCTCACAACTTTTTGGAATGCGAAATCCAAAAATAGGGTCCGTAGAGTATTCTACATCTTCAAGCTTTCCACTTAGAGCAGAGTTCAAGAGAGCCCTGGTATACGAAATACTTATCCGCTTACCAATTCCAAAAGACCCTCCTGTCCATCCTGTATTAACCAACCAACAATTAACCTTATGTTTAACAATTTTTGATTCTAATATACTTGCATACCGATAAGGATGATGTACCATAAAAGGGGCCCCAAAGCAAGCGCTAAATGTAATTTCCGGTTCTTTGCTCAGATCAATTTCAGTGCCGCTAACTTTTGAAGTATAACCTGAGATAAAATGATAAATTGCCTGGTCAGGAGATAATTTCGATATAGGAGGCATAACTCCCGAGGCATCGCATGTCAACATTATTATATTTTTAGGAATCCCACTTACTTTTTCTATAAGGGCATTCTCAATGTAATGAAGTGGATATGATGCTCTTGTATTTTCTGTATACAAATCATCATCAAGATCAATATACCTGGATAATGGGTCAAAAACGACATTTTCAAGAATAGTTCCAAACATTTTTGTACATCTATAAATCTGAGGTTCTGCTTCTGCACTAAGCCGAATTACTTTAGCATAGCAGCCACCCTCGAAATTAAAAACACCATGATCTGTCCAGCCATGCTCATCGTCACCAATCAATTTTCGATTCGGATCGGCTGACAGAGTAGTTTTTCCTGTCCCAGACAAACCGAAGAATAGTGCAACATCACCATCTTTTCCTACATTAGCAGAGCAATGCATTGGCATAACTCCCTTAAGAGGCATGAGAAAATTCATTAAAGTGAAGATAGCCTTTTTAATTTCTCCACCGTAAGCAGATGCACCAATAATAGCCATCTTCTGTTCAAAATTCAGAATGATAAAGGTACCACTATTTGTACCATCTACTTCAGGTGAAGCATAAAATGAAGGAACGCAGATAAGAGTAAATTCTGGAACATGCCTTTTCAATTTATCCATGTTATTTATGTTAATAAACATATTTCTGGCAAAAAGGCTATGCCACGCCAACTCAGTAACAATTCTAATAGGCAGTTGATATTCCGGATCAGCACCAGCATAGCAATCCTGGATAAAAATATCTCTATCCTGTAAATATGCCTGAAGTCGTGCTAATAGAGAATTGAATTTCTCCTGACTAAATGGCCTATTATATTCTCCCCACCATATTTTATCTTCTGTAGAACCTTCTTTAACTATGTATTTATCGTTAAATGCTCTTGCCGTATGCTTTCCAGTATTTACAACAACAGGACCCATATAAGATAATTTACCCTCAGACCTGAACATTATTTCTTCATATAAAGCTGGAGTAGGTAAATTCCAATACACCTTATGTAGTCGTTTTAATCCATGATTATCAATTCCAAAATCACTTGAAGTAATTTTTGCTTCTTTATTGGAAGGTGATTTTATGCCGAAATAAAAATTCATAGCCAATCCCTCACTAATTTTCTGTCACCAATGTATATTTCGTTGGGCGAATTTGGATCAATAGCCCACTTGATTCTTTCAATACCTTCCTTAATATCTTTTATGGTACCACAATAACTCAGACGTAGATGCCCATCCATTCCAAATTCTTTACCCGGCACTGTAACAACCATTACCTTCCTAAGGAGAAATTCTGATAATTCTGCTGAATTTTTATTATAGGCGCTAAAATCAGGAAAACAGTAAAAGGTCCCATCTGGCTTTGTAACTTTCACTCCATCAAATGACTTTAATTCCGTTATCATAACGTTACGATTATTTTCAAGTGTTAACCTGAGACTTTCAACTCCGCTCTGGATACCTGTAAGTGCCCCTGCGGCAGCTGCTTGTGCAACCACAGAAGGGCATGATGTAACATGCGATTGAATTATTTTCATTGCTTCAACAATATGCGTATTTGCAATTACCCAACCAATTCGAAATCCTGTCATACCATACAATTTTGATACTCCATTTACAACTATCAACTTGGAATTGTTCGATTGATCTTTTGCAAAATCATAACAGGATATAAGTGATTTGCCATCAAAAATTAGTTTATGATAAATATCATCCATTATAAGATAAATACCTTTCCTCTCACAGTAATTTACAATCTCAGCAATGAAATCTCTCGAAAAAATTAAACCAGAAGGATTACATGGACTGTTGACTATAACAGCTTTTGTATATCGCCCAACTGCCATATCAATATCCTGTATTCTTGGATGATATCCTCCATCTTCCGGAGTTACTGTAATAGGAATTCCATTAGCTATTTTTACTAATTCTGGATAACTTACCCAATATGGTGATAATAGAATCACTTCTTCCTGTTCGTTCAATATCGACTGAAGTAAAATTGATAAAGACTGCTTTGCACCATTTGAAACAATTATATTTTCTGGTCCTACTATTTTGTTATAATTCTCTTCAGTATATCTGACTATAGCTTTTTTCAACGAGGGGATACCATCAACTTCAGTATATTTTACATTTGCTGATACTAATTTTGAAGAGGCGTTTAAAATTGCATCAAATGGGACTTTTGATTTTGGTTCTCCACTTCCCAGGTGTATTAACGCATTGCCCCTTTCTCTCATTATTTTTGCCCTCTCATTCATCCTGAGAGTAGAGGATTCATGCAATGACCTTGCAAGTTGACTAATACTCATTCTTTATTTTTCTCCATTTACTTATTGGGTATTCAAATATTTAAATTTTTTTTTTAAGGAAAGGAAGGGATTAGAACACAGACAAAACCAGATTCTGAACATTTACAAGATTTACAATCATACTCTTTCTACCAATTTATATCACTCTCTAAAAAACAGTATATATTAAGATTACTAAGTAAAATAGAAGTTACCTAAAATGTTAAGATAAATACTTGGGAAAAACAAGTTAAATTTTTTGTGTTCAATTTCTTTTAATTTTCTACATTCTTTGAATAATAAATTTCATATTTATATCACTCTCTAAAAAACACTATATATTAAGATTACTAATAAATATTTCATAATGCCATTCCAAAGAAATATTTGTTCATAAAATGCTTCATTTAATAAATTCAAACTCCATTAAAATCACATATCAACAAAATCTAACTAAATATCCCTTTTACAACAAAATTTTAAAAAAGTTCTTATCACTTTCAAATATAAAACTTCTCCTGCTTATATTCAGCCAGATTCAATCTAAGTGAGATGGAGCTATTGTGCAATAAAAATGGGTACCGAAAATTATAATAACTTGCAAAATATATCATCAAACCATATATTGAAATGTGAAAAATAAATATCAGGAGGTGTAAAATGTCAATAGCTAAAAGACTTAAAGACTTTTTAGATGAGAATAACGTGAAATACACCGTTATTACTCATAATAAAGCTTACACAGCCCAGAGAATTGCATCAAGTTCACACATTTCCGGAAAAGAACTTGCTAAAACCGTTGTACTAAAAATTGACGGCAAAATCGCTCTTGCTGTATTACCGGCACCAGATAAAGTCTCCTGCAGCCATTTCGCTGATACACTAGATGTGAAAAGCGTAGACCTTGCATCCGAAGAGGAATTTCGTGGAATATTCTCCGATTGCGAGACTGGAGCTATGCCACCATTTGGGAATCTCTATAATTTAACCACTTATGTTACATCTGATCTGGCTGATGAGGAAAATATCGTTTTTAATGCGGGTAATTATGTAGAATTAATAAAAATGAAATATTCAGATTATGAAAATCTTGTGAACCCAACAATTATCCACTTTGAACTGAATTAATGAAAATATTATATACGGATGGTGCGTGTTCCGGTAATCCAGGACCAGGAGGCTGGGCAGTAATTGCCCTTGAGAATGACCATATCATTAAAAAATGGGGAGGATTTGTAGATAATACAACTAATAATAGAATGGAACTGATGGCAGCGATAGAAGCACTAAAATTCCTCCTGCCAAATGAGCCTGCCAAAATTTTTACTGATAGCAAGTATTTAAGGAAAGGTATCACAACCTGGCTTGAAAATTGGAAGAAAAAAGGATGGAGAACTGCCAGTAAAAAGCCTGTAAAAAACCAGGCTCTCTGGAAAACCCTGGATTTTCTTAACAATACAAATATCCAATGGTTCTATGTAGCCGGGCATGCAGGCGATGATATAAATGAACTTTGTGATAAAATCGCAAAGAGATTTATCACAACAAAACAAAAGAGAGCTATAATAGAATAATTTCTGTAATCTTTCACAGCACAATATTTTATAAGTGTTTATATAGTTGAACATATATTAACTAATTGACCCCGTTAGATAATCCTGGTATTAAAATTAATCGATTGAAAAAAGACGTCAAATAATAATTAGCATTTATTCTAAAAGAAAAGTAAATATCTAACGGGGTTGACCTAATTAAGAGACTAAAGAATGACATAAAAAAATAACAACAAAAAATACGATTTATACCGTAGGCATCCCTTGCGGGAAAAGTGGTTGTATAATATTGGACATCGCTTATCCACCACAATAAATTGTGGTGTTATCTCAATTATCACATTATTAAGAT
>Ga0315533_1000082_pt1 | contig 92095 bp, 94 predicted proteins | sample SalMarSW160130MG_FD_203081 | JGI IMG/M metagenome (GOLD analysis project Ga0315533, IMG submission 203081) | Salt marsh sediment microbial communities from the Plum Island Ecosystem LTER, Massachusetts, United States - Salt Marsh Sediment SW1601-30 ...
CCTTTAAAATATTCCGAAACATCATATTTCTTCCCCCCCTTTGATTCCATAAGCTTCAGGTCGCATATATCCTTACCCTCTTCAATCATTCTCATTCTATACTCGGGGTATTTCCCAGAAAAGGAAAACTCTATATTACCGCCTCTTGAATGCACTTTGCCATCCCCCATTTCGATTATTGCAGGCAAAGTTGGAAGATAATTCACGCCGTTTTCGTAATACCAAGCAGAAAGCACACCCCTGACCTTTTTTTCATTGAAACGTTCTCTGGTAATTGTTATGCCATCCACGCGGAATTCTTTCACGTTCTGGTCACCAAACATCACAAGAAACTGCATCCCATTCTTGTGCTCGGTTGAAGTGAAAAAAAGAAACCAATATTCTTTTCCCCGCTTCGGAAGTGGTTCAAAGGAAAAAAACATGTCATCTACATCATCCCATTTTTCACGGGTAAATACAGTTTTCAGTTTTTTGAAGCGGTCTTCAATTCCGTTTATTCGATTTAACAACTTTTCTTTCATATTTCTAACCTTACTTGATATTGTAATCTCGCTTTATGTACTTCAGGCATCTCATTGAAGTATCGGCACAAAGTGTCCCACCGTTTCCCCAATCCATTGTATCGGTTCCGACAATATAAAGCCCCCTGAAAATGCCATAAATGGGTTGAGATTGAAATCGCTCATTTCAATCATCGAGGCTGTCAGGACTATTGGCATGCCGCCATCTTTTGGCATTATATCGCTGAATCCTGTATGAATAAATTCCTCTTCTCGTCGCATATATTTCGAAACGGGGTCGTATACAAAATTCCCAGTAATATTAACTATAATCCTTGCCATAGTTTTCATTCAATCACATACTATGAAGATATTTATACATATATATGAAATATTTTATACATATTAATATATTGTTAGTCAATCCTCGCTCTTCTAAAAAATAAGAAAGTGGGGTGTTTTCATATGTATACGGTTAAATGTACCACATTTTATGCCCCCTTGGTATCGATTTTAAAGAATCAAGTGCCCCCGCCGGGCATTAAGCGCAAATTTTAAGTATTCTTCTACCCAATTATACTTAGAAATGCGCATCATTCGTTGATGAAAGGGCTTCGCACTTTCTATACAAAGCCTCGGAAGGGCATTTTTATTTCTTTGAAAAAATTATTAAGAATTATTAAGAATTCCCGGTGGGTTTGATGGAATGGCCTTTATCCTTTAACGAAAACCTTGCCATAGGCGATCCTGCCAGCAACGTCGCTATCTGCACTTTATGGACAGTGGCAGACAAAATCAGAATCGCAAAAGAGAAGTTCGCCATCAAGGGGAACCTCTACTCGGGGAACGGCATCAGGTACCTGTTGAGAAACCTGCTCGCCAACCCAATGATAAGATACCTGATCGTGTGCGGCAACGACAGGACAGGGAGCGGCAATGACGTCGTCAACCTGTTCAGGCACGGGATCGAAGGGAACGGGAATATTAGGAATTCAAAGATAATTCTTGACCCGAAACTCACCCCAGAGATCATCGACAGGATCAGGAAGAACGTGCAACTGATTGACATGAGGGGGAAGGAAGATGGGATTGGAAAGAGGATAGATTCCCTCCAGCCAAGGCCCCCCTATGCAGAGCCCATCATCATCGAAGAGAGCGAAGAAAAGGGCTCGGAGCTCGAGGTCCGGGACGTCTCGGGATTCAGGGTAGAGGAGGAGAGCATAGGGAAGGCCTGGCTCCGCGTCATGGACATCGTCATGAAATTCGGCGAGAACAAGCAGAGCGAACACGGATTGAAACAGAAAGAGGCGCTGAACATAATGAGCATAATTGACGGGAAAGATGAAGGAATTGCCGAATGGCTGCCGTTCGCCAAAAACGAGCTGCTTAAGTACTACGAGACCTTCTTCGGGACAGGTGCCGGGAAGGGTCTGAGCTACACGTACGGCAAGAGGCTGTTCGGGTACATCGTGCCGGGGTCCGAGTCCAAATGGGAGCATGAGGCGAAAGCCACGTTCGACCAGATCCAGAACGCGCTCAGGCATCTGCGCAAGGCTCCATATACGAGGAGGGCGGCCGCCTTTACATGGTACGTGCACGAGGACAGCATGTCCGATAACCCGCCGTGCCTGACCCAGATAACATGGAACATCAAGTACGGCAATCTGTACCAGACCGCGGTCTTCAGGTCCCACGACATCTTCGGCGGGTGGCCCATGAACGCATGCGCGTTGCGCGAGCTGCAGCTAAGGATGGCTGCCCAGCTCAAGAGGGAGCCGGGGGCCCTGACCATAATCTCGAATTCCGCCCACATCTACGAGAACAACTTCGGGCAGGCAAGGGAAGTATTGAAAAAGCACCATTCAGGTAAAAGCCTGGCCATGAGGGAGGACAGGCTCGGCTATTTCACCATAGGGATCGAAGGCAAGAAGATAGCAGCGCAGCACCATCTCCCTGACGGCAGGCCGACAGGCTTCGTGTTCAGGGGGGACGATTCGACGGGGCTCCTCAGGAGGATCATTAACGAGAACCTTGTGTCCAGGCTCGACCATGCGGCTTATCTGGGCAAGGAGCTCGCCATGGCGGAGCTTGCCCTGCGGAGCGGGAAGAGATACGTGCAGGAATGAGCGGAATCAATTTAATACAATCAGTCAAAAGAATATGTTGGGATTGGTATGGACAGGAAAACCGTCAAAAAGGTAGCTGAGATAGCCAGGCTCAACCTGACGGAGGGGGAGCTTGGCCGGTTTTCGGATGACATGAATTCTATACTGGAGGCCTTCAAGGCCTTGGGGAAGGTCGACACGAAGGGCGTGAGGCCCACGAGCCAGCCGGTCGATAACAAGAACGTGATGCGGGAGGATAAGGTGGAGCCAGGCCTGTCCCAGCCTGAGGCGTTGGCGAACACACAAAACAAGGAAGAGGGCAATTTCAAGGGGCCGAAGGTGGTGTGATGGACCTGAAATCCGCCCAGGAAAAATCAAAGATTGTGAACAGGAAGTTCATGGAAGCCAGGAAGATGGAATGGAAGCCCGAGGTCATGCTGACGGACATGGCCGAGGAGATGGGCGAGCTTGCGAATGCGATTCTTGTTGAGAGGGGATTCAAATCCAAGAACAGGCTCAGGGCGGACCTTGTGGATTCCCTGTGCGATGTGCTGTTCGACATATTCATGATAGCTGAGTATTACGGCATAAACATGGAACCTGAATACGACAAGGTTCTAAAAGAGATGCAAAAAAGGATAGAGAGCGGGGAGTTTTCAGGTGATTGATTGACATGGTTACGGACAACTTCATCGAGACAGAGGCGAAATTCAGGATAAATGACCCGGAGACGATAGTCGCTAGGCTTAGGCAGGTTGGGGCTAAGAAAGTCGATGAGGGATTCGAGAGGAACATAAAGTTTGACAAGGACGGCGAGCTCTTCAAGGCCGGCTTATTGCTCAGACTGAGGTCATACGCCGGCAAGGCTGACATAACGTACAAGAAGCGAATGCCCTCGGAAAAGTTCATGGTGAGGGAAGAGGTCATACTGAACATAGACAGCTTCGAGATGGGGAAAAAGCTGTTGGAGGCCCTCGGTTTCAAGCCGGATTTCAGATACGAGAAGAAAAGGCAGACTTGGGAATATAACGGGGTCGGTGTACTCGTGGATGTGGTAACGGTCGGCAACTTCATTGAGATCGAGGGTCCGGAAGACAAGATAGTGGAGACTGCGAAAAAGCTTGGCCTGGACATGCATGATGCCCTGCCTCTGAGCTATGGCGAGCTTTTCACGGAATACTGCAAGGAAAAGGGGATACCCTTGCATGACATGGTCTTCAAGGAGGAGGAAAAATGACATATTCCAAGCTCTCCGCTGTGCAGTTCATCGATGCCGTCAAGAGGGGCCAGGTGAACCTGCGGGAGTTCTACATAGACATGTTCACGGAGCTTGCGAGGCTGAATGAGAAATATCATTTCCTGATAACGATAGCTGAGGGCAAGCATGCAAAGAAGGGAGGCAAGCTTGCTGGATTGCCCGTGTCCGTCAAGGACTGCATATGCACGAAGGGGATCCAGTCGACTGCAGGAAGCAGGATTCTGCTAGGATATGTGCCGCCATTCGACGCTACCTGCGTAGACAGGATCAAGCAAGCCGGCGCGGAGATCGTTGGCAAGACCGCACAGGACGAGTTCGGATTCGGCACCTTCAGCACGAACTGTGGGTATGACATTCCAAAGAACCCGATAGATCCAGCGAGGAGCTGCGGGGGCTCGAGCGGTGGCGCCGCCGGTCTGGTGAAAGCGCTGGACATGCCGCATATAGCCTTGGGGCAGTCCACGGGAGGGTCCATCTCATGCCCCGCCTCGTTCTGCGGGGTCGTGGGCCTGACACCCACGTATGGCTCGGTGAGCAGGTATGGCCTCATAGACTACGCGAACTCCCTTGATAAGATAGGGCCGATAGGGAAGTGCGTTGAAGACGTTGCGCTGATGCTGTCCGTCATCGCAGGTCATGACCACATGGACCAGACCACGATCAACAAGAAGCCTGAGGATTATCTTAAATTTTTGGGCAAAGGCGATTTGAAGGGAATGAAAATAGGGATTCCGAAAGAATATTTCGAAGAAGGCGTGGACGGAAAGGTCAGGCACACGGTCACGGGCGCCGCCGACATGATGCAGGAGCTGGGCGCGAAGTGCACGGAGTGCTCCCTGCCCAACACAAAGTACAGCATACCGGCCTACTACATATTAGCCACTGCCGAGGCCAGCACGAACCTTGCCAAGTTCTGCGGCATGAGATATGGCGCGGAGGGCGTGGTCGAGGGCGAGTTCAACGAATACTTCTCAAAGGTCAGGAGCAAGCACTTCGGCGATGAGGCGAAGAGGAGGATCCTGCTCGGGACGTTCGCCAGGATGGCGGGATACAGGGACCAGTATTATCTCAAAGCTATGAGGGTAAGGACCATGATAATAAATGATTTCAAACTTGCCTTCAAGCGCTTCGATGTCCTGATAGCTCCTACCATGCCAGTCGTTGCTCCCAGGTTCTCGGAGATCAAGAAGATGACACCAGTGGAAAATTATATGATGGATATCCTGACGGTCGCCCCCAACCTCGCAGGGATACCGATGTTGTCAGTCCCATGCGGCGAAGTGAATGGTATGCCTGTAGGAATGCACATTCTTGGTAACCATCTGGAAGAAGGAAAGATTCTCAAGGTCGGGAACGCATTCGAATCGGCTGCCAATTAGATCTAGCCGTAACCCACAAAATTGAGCGGCTTTTTACTACCTCTCGGCATATGTACCCTCGGGCCCCCTTCATATGCCCTTACTTCCCCGACCCTTGCTGCCGGAACATCGTATCTGCTTGTAATGGCTAATATCCTGTCCGTATTCTTCGAATCGGTGATGACAAAGAAACCCATTCCCATGTTGAATTTCCTGAACATCTTTTCATCATCGAATCCTGATTCTTCCTGCATGAGCTTGAAAATGGCTTGCGCTTCCATGGGATCGGTGATAACATATTGGACGTCCCTTCCAACCCTGTTGAAATTATGAAGCCCATAACCAGTATTGTTTATCCCAATTACAGAAATATCCTCCCCGGCGATTTCCGCCATGAGCTTGGAATATATCCTCGTTGGCGTTAGCAGTTCTTCTCCTATTGTTTTTCCACCACCAGCCATCTTGTCGTCTAGTGAATGCTTGCCTTTGTATCTTTTCCGGAATTCCGGTCTTTCTTCAAAATCCCCATTCAACAAATATAACCTGAAGTCAGTATAACCGTTGCTGTGACCCCCGCTGCTCTGGAAAGCTATGATTTCATCACCCGGCCTAGGCGTGAGATCTAACCTTACCCTTCTTTTTTCGATAAGGCCAACCATAGCACCGGCGAGGTCAAATCCGTACCCAGCCTTAGGACCAGCAATGATTTCGTCAAGGCTGGCTGTTTCTCCCTTTCCAAGATTCAGTCGAACTTTCATCCTTATAATATCACCAACATCGGCAGCCTTCAAACCTTTTACCAGCCCTTCCATTATAGGACCAGTGAGCCCTTCCTCCTCAATTTTATGCTGAGCGGCAAGATAATCCATGTACAAGAAAGGGGCTATCTTTCCGTTACCGGGATGTCCGGCCTTGTCGTTGGCTGACATTGCAACACAATCGATACCCACGGTGTCATAAACACCCATAGCCGAAGCGAGCACAACCTTACTTCCCACACCATCAATAGCAGTTGCAACCAAGTGATTAGGGATGACACTAGAACGATAAAGCTCCACAAATAAACCCTTGCTCTCGGGAAGCATGTCAGATTTTAATCCCGCCGGAATCGCATCTTTAATAGCTTTGACCGCCGTGGCTTCTATTTGCTGGTAATCATGATCAGAATCTGCCATTCAATAAAATATTGGAAGTAAATTTTTTAAGCCCATCTTATTTATTTCAATCTTCCATAAAATCAATAAGGAAAGGGCACAGGGAGAACGGTAAAATGAAAATCAACAAAGACAGGCTGGTAAAAACCCTGCAGAGCCTGGTGAGGATTCTCAGTTTCGAGGACAGCATCGCTGTTAGCAGATGGGTCAGGAATGAAATGGAGGGCCTCGGCTACAGGGTTGATTCGGATAATGATGGGAATTTGATAGCGGAAATTGGAAAAGGACCAGGATTCATCCTTAATGCCCACCTGGATACCGTGGGACCGGGAGATGGATGGAAGCATGACCCGTTTGCCGGCGTCATTGAAAATGACAGGCTGTACGGCAGGGGATCTTCCGACTGCAAGGCCGGGGTCGCTGCCATGCTGGAGATTGCCAGGATTCTGCTTGAAGAGAAATTGAAGAAAAGGGTCGTTTTCACATTTACTGCATTCGAGGAGGGCTACCCCCTCGGGCAAAACGGCGTTTACAATATCCTGCCGAAGCTGCGAGACATAGAGAAAGGCCTCATACTGGAACCCACGACGCATGGAAACACGATAGGCATTGCGGTGGGTTGCAGGGGCTCCGCCCACTACCGGGTGGATATTCTGGGGAAGAGGGGCCACAGCGCTTATTTCCCGGTCTCGGACAACCCTATCTACAAGTTTCCCCGTTTTCTGCAGGAGCTAATGAAAGTTCCGAAAAAGAGGATGAAGGTCAAGGTTCTTGATGAACATGTAGAGGATAAGGTAACCGTCACGGAGATATGCGCGCAAGAGGGCCCGAACGTCGTTCCCGGGAAATGCGCCGTCATGACTGACAGAAGGTCGTTGCCGGATGAGAAGGCTGATGAATTCTATGAGACCCTGCAAGCCGTGTGCAAGAAATCCCTTGGCAAAGATTTCAGGCTGCAACAGGAATCAGGCCTGCAGGGTTACGTATTCGAAGACGGGAAATTCCTGGAAATGTGCAAAAAAGCCGTGGGCTCGGTCGGGTGCAGGCCAAACCCCCGTTTCGAGCTTGCAAGGACCGATGCCTGCATATTGTACAACTTTGGCGGTATAGGAACGTTCATGCTGGGGCCGGGCGACATATCCCAGGCCCACCAGATCGACGAATACTGCGAGCTGGAAGGCCTGTCAAAGACAACGCAGGCAGTCCTTGCTGTGATAAAAAGTTGGGACAAATGACAAATCGGAATGAATAGCGGCCAAACAACTAAAAAATTGCGCTAAATTGCACTAGTATCTCTTCAGGAGCCTGTCCTTCACTTCCAGGAACACGCCTCCGCCAACGATCAAGATGCCGCCAAGGATCACATTCAATGCAACGGTCTCGCTTATTATCAATACAGCCATGCAAATGGAGGCCAGCGGTTCAACACTCAGAATAATGATGGATGATATCTCGGCCGGCATTTTTTCCAGGGTATAGTTGAACAGTAGATAGGCTATGCCAGTCGAGACCACGCCCAGCAGCAATATCCAGATAAATGAGGATTGCATGGAGCCCAGGCCATAGTAAAAGGGGAATGGCACGGTGAAAAGTACAGCAAATCCCAGGAACCAGAAGACAACACCAACCCTCTTTTTTTCGTCTATGTATCGCATGAAGACTACCACGATCGCGAACAGCACGGCGTTTGCCAGCGAGAGCATGGAGCCTGCCATGAAGGCCGGTTGCATGGGGTTGATTATGACCAGGCCCACAAAAGCGAGCAAAAAGGATATCAGGCTAGCCTTGTCTGTCCTCTCCTTGAGGAAGAAATAAGAAAAAACCGCGACGAAGATGGGGAAGGAGCTGGATATCAGCACAACATTGGATATCGGTGCGAGGGTGTACGCAATGGTGTACATGGAGAAGTCTATCGCGATCAGCAGGCCCAGGAAGGCATACTTCATGAGATCAGACCTGCTGACATGCAGGAATGACTTGTCCAGAAAAGGCGCAAATATCGCTATGAACAGGAAGCCAAAAAAGAAACGGAAAAAATTGACGGTCATTATCGGCACAGAGTCTCCGATCAGCTTCACGAATATGCCTATGGTTGCAAAACAGAGGCCAGCGGTTATCATGGCAAGATATCTCTTCATAAAGAATAATTTATATCCTTTTCAAATTAAATAAATGTTCAAATCAAATAAATGGTGGGATGCAAATTGATTTTGCTTCAGGAGCTGGAGTTATGGAAAGGACACTCGTTCAGGACATCCACAAGCTTGATGGGAAACGTGTGAAGTTGCGGGGCTGGATATACAGGACAAGGTCGGGAAAGGGCATATCTTTTGTCGTTTTAAGGGATTCAAGCGGAGTCGTGCAGTGTGTCGTGAAGAAGGACGCTAAAGGCTTCGAGGAAGCGCAGAGAGCCCTGGTGGAATCGAGCGTGGAGCTGGCGGGGATGGTCCGGAAGGACGAGAGGGCTCCCGGCGGGTTTGAAGTGCAGGCCAATGATTTCAAGGTGATCGGCTTTGCGGATGATTTCCCCATAAAGAAGGACCAGAGTCCGGAGCTCTTGCTTGACCATAGGCACTTGTGGATAAGAAGCCAGGTGCTTACCAAGATATTCAAGGTCAGGTCCACGATCCTGGGCGCTATTCACGAGTTTTTCAGGGAAAGGGGGTTCTATGAAATACAGTCTCCAAGCATAACCAAGATGGCATGCGAGGAGGGTTCCACCCTGTTCGAAGTCAAGTACTTCGGGGAACCAGCATACCTGACCCAGTCCTGGCAGCTGTACGCCGAGGCCCTTGCATCATCACTGGAGAAGATATACTGCATAGCCCCGAGCTTCAGGGCTGAGAAGAGCAGAACCAGGCATCATCTGGCAGAGTACTGGCACGCCGAGGCAGAGGCTGCATGGATAAGCAATGAGGATTCACTGAAGATACAGGAGGAGCTGGTTTCCCATATCGTCCGGACGGCCCTGCATAAACACGGCCAGGAAATCGGGGAACTCGGCGGGGATGTGCTGGAGCTGGAAAAGGTCAAGCCGCCTTTCGCCCGGATAACCTATGAGGAATCCCTGCTGAGGTTGAAAAAGAGAGGGGTCAAGATAAAATGGGGGGATGACTTCACAGACCTGCAGACGAGGGAGCTTGCAAAGGACTTTGATAAGCCTTTCTTTGTCATAAACTGGCCCAAGGAGTCCAAGCCTTTCTATATGCTCGAGAACCCGGATGACACAAGGACCGTTTTGAATGCCGACCTCATAGCACCTAGAGACTTCGGAGAGTTGATAGGGGGCTCGGCCAGAGAGACCGATGCCAAGAAGATACTGAGAAACCTGCGAAGGGATGGGATAAGCCCAAAGAATTACAGGTGGTACATCGACATCCGCAAGTTCGGCTCCGTACCCCATGCCGGCTTCGGGCTGGGGGTGGAACGGCTCACCCAGTGGATCTGCAACGCGGAGCATGTCCGGGACTGCATAGCCTTCCCGAGGACAATAAACAGGGTGTACCCCTGATTTCAATGTTTCGCCTCTCAAACTATAAAAGCCAGTGCTCGCTTTTCTAATATGGAGGAGCAATCATCATTATGAGAGTGAAGATAGGCCTTGAGACCCATGTGCAGCTGAACACGCAGAGCAAGATTTTCTGCGGATGCAAGAATCCTGTGAACCTTGAGGAGGAACCTATGCCGAACACCGTGACGTGCCCAGCGTGTCTGGGCATGCCTGGTTCAAAGCCCAGGTTCAACCGGGAGGTTGTCAGCATGGCGATGAAAGTGGGGCTGGCACTGAACTGCAAGATTGCAGCTGAGACCTATTTTTCCAGGAAAACTTACTTCTACCCAGACCTTGCGAAGAACTTCCAGATAACCCAGTACGAGGTCCCGCTGGCAAGAAACGGCTGGATCAGGTTAATGGCAAATGGCAAGACAAAGAAGATAGGCATAACCAGGGTTCACATGGAGGAGGACCCCGCAAAACTGGTTCACGTCGGCGGACTCGGTGGAAAGCACGTCCTTGTTGACTACAACAGGTCAGGCACACCGCTGGTAGAGATAGTCACGGAGCCCGGCCTGAGGAGCCCGCTTGAAGCCAGGCTTTTCCTGCAGTGCCTGGCAAGCATACTCGAATATCTCGGCCTTTACGATCCCATGTCCAGGGCCGTGTTCAAGACCGATGCGAATGTATCGCTCGCCGGGGGGGCAAGGATAGAGATAAAGAACATCACAGGAACGAAGGAGATAGAGCAGGCTCTGAAATACGAGATAGTGAGGCAGGGCAACCTGCTGAAAACTGGTGTCAAGGTCAAGAGGGCGACGAGGGCATGGAATCCCGACATCGGTTCCACCCAGCCTTTGAGGGGCAAGGAGGAAGAAGCGGAGTACGGCTACATATTCGAGCCCGACCTGACAAGGATAGATATCAGCGGAAAGCAGGTTGAAAAAACCAGGCTCGGGCTGCCCGAGCTGCCTGATGAAAAGCTGGAGAGGTTCATCAAAGAATTCGGAATACCCGCCAAGCTGGCGGAGTCCCTTGTTTCTGACCCGCAGGTCGCGCACTTTTTTGAACAGGTATCCAAGAAAACAGACCCGCGTCTCGCGGCGAGCTGGATCGCAGGCCCGTTGAAGAAAACCCTTAACTGGTACTCGGTGAGACTGAGCCAGACAGGGGTGAAGCCAGAATGGTTTGTCGGGCTTTTGCGTCTCTTTGAGCTCGCAAAGATAACGGACAGGAATGCCGAGCTCGTCATAAGGCACATGGTGGAGGAGAAAAGACCACCGGCCGATATCATCAAAAAGTACGGGTTCGGGCTTATTTCGGCGAAATCAGAAATAAAGAAAATAATAAAGAACGTCATCGAGAAAAACCAGGCAGCTGTCAAGGATTACAGGTCAGGCGAGCAAAAGGCCTTGCACTTCCTGATAGGACAGATAATGAAAGAGAGCAAGGGCACGATAGACCCAAATGAAGCAAGGCGATTGCTAGAGGAGAAATTGAAGTGAAAAACAATGTCAGTTCTGGTATCAAAAAGAATCGAGAATATTCTGAAAGAATCTGGTTTTGAACATCAGATATTGGAACATGAGTCTGTCTTTACAAGCGAGGAAGCTGCCAAGGTGAGAGGTGTTGAGCTCAGAACTGGTGTCAAAGCACTGGTACTGAAATCTACCGACAACAAATACATAATGGGATTGTGTCCGGGGGACAAAAGACTTGATTTGAAAAGGATTGCCAAGTTGGCTGGTGTTAAAAAAGTAAGCCTTGCGTCTCCCGCTGAGGTGCTAAAAATCACTCACTGTAAGATTGGAAGTGTCCCGCCCTTTGGTCATCCCAAGAAACTGAAAACGTACATGGACAAGGACGTCTTGAAGAATGAGTGGGTTAACTTCAACATAGGCCTGCACACGAAATCTGTAAAGATGAAATCGAGTGACCTGAAAAACATAATAGAGCCAATTTTATTTTGATAGTGCAGACCCTCTTTTTATTTAACTTTTTATTTCTTAATCTAGACTATATAATGGGCCCGTAGCTCAACTTGGATAAAGCGCCCGATTCATCGACTTGATTGTTCGGTGAAGGCGACGCTTCGGACCGGGAGATTGGGGGTTCGAAACACAGCTTTTCCGGGAGCTGACGCATCCATAAAAGATGTGGCGCAAAAGTCGGATGGGAAGGTTGTACGAATATCCTCCCGGGCTCATGAAAATAAGAAGTTGATTATCCCAGATTTCTCTGGAGAGTCTCGACCCATTCTGGATACAGTTGAGTATAAGCGTCCCGCAGTTCGGGGTCAGTAGAAACTGTTCTTACTGGCTTAAGGCCAACGAATGCTTCATCGCGATCCCTGTATTTGCCCGTACCGATACCGGCTCCCCTTGCAGCACCTTGGGAGCCATCCGTGTTATAAAGGTCCACTTCGACATCCAGGGCACTGGAAAAAATATCACCAAATGCCTTGCACAAGAACATGTTGGCTTTGCCTGCCCTAATTTCTTATCCTCCCCTTTTTATTTCTTTCGGCCAAAATCATAATATTATTGATTTAACGGGGTTTTTATGAACATGCATACGGGAATACTTCCACAAGGGGAATTGGTGGACGCCATCAAAAAGGTTAAATATCGCAAGTTTGACCTGGGTGGCCCTGTAGCATATGTCATAAGGCATGGGGGCAGATTTATAGCAATCTATCCAGACAAAAATCCCGATTCCCTGAACACCGTGTGGACGCTCCCCAATCTGGGCGAAGTGATAACAGACCCCAATGTCTGGAATCTCGGTGGAGACCGGCTATGGGTGGGACCCGAATTCGGCTCGGAAGGATGCGAAGGAATTACATACTTCAACCAGACGCCAGGGGACTACGACACATGGGTATGTCAGAAGAAGATGGACCCCGGTAAATACACGATGAAAAGCCTCCCGTCTTTAAAGCATGGCGTGGCCCTCGAAAGCGGAGGGAAAATAAGGGAGTTCAAGACTGGGAAAAAACACGATTTCACATTATTCAGGGTTTTCGATTTCACGAAAAATGTAAAAGCTCCTCATCCCGGGGTCACCTCTGCAAGTTTTGACTACATCGACAAGGTCAGCAGCCCCAATGCGCCATATTTCCATGCGTGGAAACTGCTGCAGTTATATTCAGGAGATGAAAGCAATCCAGGCACTTTCATTTTCCCTGCCAAGGAGGAAGCACAGCTGGCTGTTTATATGAATGATTTCGGAGACGGATTGCCAGAATTCGTTAAAACCGGTAGCGACCATGTCTCTGTCAAGACCAAGAGCATGCAAGATACCAGATACAAGCTGGCCATTACCCCCGACAGTGCAAGAAAAACGGGGAATAGGAAAATATTGACCCATAATACGATGATGCATATTTCAAAAGTTCCCGGTTCCACCGACCGTTATCAGCTGGTGGCCATGCGATCACGTGCCTTGCCGTCCGAAACCGATGAAATTCTGGAAGTGCCAAAAGACCCGGCTTCCGATGATTTACCGCACTATTTACAAGGTGATAGGGGAGCATGTTTCGTTTACAACGGCCCAACCCCAGAGAAAGACAGCTGCTTCACCGAGGCGGAATTTATCGATGGAAGATCTCAAGACGGAAAAAGTCAGATTTTGGGAAGTATGGCATTTTGCTGGGGTGACGCCGAAGCTGTACTTAATGCCGCGAAAGCGGTTGGTAAGATGAAGAGAATTCCCTATGTTTTCGGCCTGAACGAGTAATCACTTCTTAGTCCTGTTCCAGTCTTATCCCAGGTCCAAAATGTATCCAAAACCAGAAATGAGTAAAAGCGAAAAGTTTAAAAAAGTTTCGCTGTTCGGATATTTAAAATTTAATATCAATTTTTTGTATTGAACCTTTTGCCTTGGGATTGTCGGGTTTGGTATGAAAACTTTGGCCTACGCTCGGGGAACGCTTTCTAGGATAGAATTAGGCATTCAAAGCTTGTTTTACAATTGTTTGATTTCAATTTCATGGTCTTTTCAGAGACTAAAGAAAGGAGGAATAAAATGAGCAGACAGAATGTATGCACTTGGACATTGAGCCACACTGGTGAAGCAGGATTCAGACCAGCAATGAGAGGAGAGTGGGACGGCATACCAACGGCCGAAATAGTAGACATGTTCGGAGAAAAGGCGTTGTCACGAATTAGGGCAGCCATCGGGAACGACGAAATAATCGGACTCGAGGCACACTATCCATTTGAATTAAGCAATGAAAATGCAGCAGCAGTTACAGCAGCACTCATTAGACAAAACATGTATTACGGAATGATAACACCGGGGTTACATAAAATTAAAGAATGCGGCGCCTATGGTGGACCCGCGTCATTGGACAAAGATGAGCTAGAAGCAGCACGTCGTGTTACCAGAGAAACCATCGATTTAGTCTACAGCGATGCTGTCAAGAAGAGATGGGACCCCCAGGAATCGCCGACCATAGTACTATGGAATGGTGCATGGGGTTATGATATACCACATCCGCTTCTTCCGGAAATGGTGGACAATCTTGACGATTCAATGGCATTGACTGTAGAATACGAGCGTGATAAGGGAGGAGAGTGTGAACTTGATATCGAGCCAAAGGGGAACGAAGGCCATCCAAATATGCTCGTGCCGACAGTTGCCAGCGCATTGGCGTTGTGGGCAAGAGTTGGAAAGAAGAAGGGTATCGACGTTTCAAGATGCGGCGTCAACATGGAGTTTGGACACTCACAGATGCTCGGGCTGGATCATCTGAATGATTTGGCAGAGCAACTGGCAAGTGGAAAAATAACACACATACATGCAAACGACCAGGGATACGACGGCATAAGAGGAGGCGGTCCAGGGAAGTTCGATATCGACCATGGAGTGGCTTTAACAGGACCGAATATTGGAGTTGCAAGGGCACTTCTAGACAGCGGATATCAAAGATTTATCGGTCATGACATGCAGGCAAGGCCTCATGACAGTGAGGAACAGGCATATAACAGGGTAATCCAAAGTATGGTCAATTGGAAAGCATTAGAAAGGGTAGCAAGTGAGTTCCCAATGGAAGAATTGAGAGGATACCTTGAGAAAAGAGATACATTACCAGCAGAACTTTTGATAGGAGACATGATGTCCACAGCCAGAAGTTACGCGAATGAAATGCTAAGTAAAGCTGGTATAGGAAGATACCTGAGAAACTAAATTTATTCAATTTCTTTTTCTTTCCTTTTTTTATTCTTTTAGTCAAAAGTATATCGTGGTTAAATGAAGGTTCTCGGTATATGCGGATCGCACAGGCAGGAGAGCACTACCATGTTTTTCCTGCAGAAGGCTCTGTCGGTTTGCGAGAGAGAAGGGCTTGAGACAGAGACAATAACGCTTTATGACAGGGAAATCAAGCCGTGTGTCGTGTGCGATCTTTGCAAAAAGAAATACGACTGCTCCCAGAAGGATGGCATGGAGGAGATTCTTACAAAGATGGAATCCGCTGATGCGATGATAATTGCGAGCCCCGCATATTTCTCGTGCGTTTCCGGGAAGACCAAGAACATGTTTGACAGGTCCCTGCCCCTGAGGAGGAACGGCTTCAGGCTGAGGAACAAGGTGGGAGGGGCCATCTCGGTCGGGGCGAGCAGGAACGGCGGGCAGGAACTGGTCTGCAGGCAGATACTGACATGGATGGGACTACACGAGATGATAGTTGTCACCGACAAGGGGACGGCACATTTTGGAGGCATTGGCTGGGTGCCTCGCGGAACAAAGCCGAAAGAAGACAAAACAGGGATAGAGACTTGCGAAAACCTCGGCTCAAAGATTGTGGAAGTCCTTAAGCTTATTGAAAAATAGAAACAACCTTCTCCGCCACATTATCCCAGCTGTAATCATGGGCGTATCGCTTCCCGAGTTCGTATCTTTCACGCCGCATGTCTTCATTTCTCATGGTCTCTATCAGAGATGACCTGAGGGCGTCGTCATTGCCCGGCTCCACGGCCAAACCACCACTGTCCCTTATCTGTATCCCCATGCCTTCTATGTCACTCCCAACGAGCATCACCCCTTCGCCCCTTGGCATATCGGCATTGGCACCAAGCACATCACAAGCTGTTCCTGACTGGCTCTCCCCCTTCACATTCTCATGTTTCGGTCTCATCTTCTCATTAACAGTTGCGATTCTCCCTTTGACATAGGGCAGCACAGCTATGTCAAAGGCCGCACTCATCTCATCATATAAAAGTCCGCTTTCAGGCTTGATATCCCTTCTCAAAACGATACTATCCTTTGCACTCGATGCTTCATAAGCTTTCATGTACATATCTTCAACATACCTATCCTGTGCTATGACATTTCTCGAATATACACTCCCCGGGTTTGGTATATGGCTTTTTGTGTCGCCCGCCACAACAAGCACCCAGCCGTCCCCAACTTCACCCTTTATGTCCGGCCACATCCTTATGACCCTGTCAAAACCCTTGTTGAGGGACCAGCCCCTTGTCATACCAACGATTTTCTTCCCCCGCAGCCCAAAAATGCCTTTATAATCATCTTTGCTCTTTTCTCCGTTTCTCATTATCGGCACTCCGTGCGGTATTATTCTCACCTTCTTCCTCAACTCTTCAATATCCCCGTTTCCAAGGTGGTATCTTCTAAAGTTTCCCGGCAACCTCTTAAGTTGGTACTGCATCGGGAATATGCTAGCATACCCCCTTTTAAGAGTGTTATAGACCGTTTCTGCCTGGTGCCTTGTCAACATGCTGAACATCGAGTGAAATGTAGTCGCCGTTTTTGTGCCACCCCTTTCGATTTCTTCGATTAGGTTAAGAAGGAGTTCCGAGTCCTGGAATATCCCGTATTCATGCTCCACATCAACGCCGTCAGCACCCCACTCGCGAATAGCCTCGGCGAACTTGTAAGGATAATCCGAATCATCTTGGTTTGCAATGTAGCGCGCCTTCTCGTCGCCATAAGAACTGTCATGACCGTTCCTGAAAGAAAAAATGTGTGTAGAATAACCTAAACTTTCAACCGCATCCGCGAGCTGCAAGGTGAACCTGGCGATGCCGCAAGGGATTTCCCACGTCGACACAAAGGCTATTTTACCCTTGTAATCCATGGAAGATACGCCTTCAATTATATATTTGTGCCCAAACACTAATAAATTTATCTACTTTAAGGTGGGAAAGGGGTGGGAAATCAACACTTTTTCCATATTATAAGGCTCTCCCTTGCAATCCCTACTTTTTCCACCCTGTTTTTCGTGCACCATCGCTTGTTGAGAACCAGGATTTCATTCGCCTCGAAGCCAAGATTTTCAGCGATTTTGCTCAGTATGACGTCGGATTCCACAACCCCCGCCGGGAAGCAGCCGTTCCCGACCACGATCCCGACTCTGGCGCCAGGCCTGCACACCCTGTGCAGCTCTTTTATTACCTCGTGCATGTCGTTGAAATAGGCCGTTGCTGGGAGGGGCAAATCAGCCCCGCCTGTTATATTTTCAATCTTGCCTTTTTCAAGCAGCATTTTCTCATTTTCCATCCCGATGTACGACCTCAGTGCCGGTTTTGCCTGTTGCCGGAAGAAGAGTTCGAGTTCTATCGAGTAAACCTTTGTGTACTCGATCTTGTTAAGGTAAGGCGGTGAGGTTATGACAGCGTCTATGGTATCGTTAGCCAGCTTCATCCTCCTTGCATCCCCAAATTCGATGGCGCACCTGGCATCCGTTTTTTCGAATTTAAGCACGTCTTTTATCATCCTGTGCACCTGCCTTCTCAGCAAATTCCTCAATGGAGGGACCGGATGTTTTCTGATCTTGATCACAGCCCCGTCCTTCCACGCATAGCTGCACCTCATGGCTACGTTTAACAGGGCAAGCATGAAAAAATCCCTTGTTTTGGCATCATCCATCGCCATGATCTCGTTTCTGAAGAATATCACGTCCTCAAGGGTATGCCTGTTGAATGCCCTCTTTATCAGGGGATTCCTGGTTCCGATTTCAGCTCTTTGGAATTTTATCTTCAGCAAGGATTTTGCGGCTCCCTTGAGCTTTTCTGCGTCGTCTGCATCATAATCAGTGGTCTTTACCTTGGCTGCGAACACCGCCACGGGATGGACGTCGAATCCGATCGAATCCACCCCGAGCTGTCTGCATGCCAGCAATGCCGTTCCCACGCCGCAGAATGGATCGAGAACCGTGTCACCCCTTTTTATTTTGAATTTTTCAATGATTTTACCAACAAGTTCTCTGCTGAAGCCCTCCTTGTAATAGAACCAGTTGTACACAGGCAAAATCTTGTTCGGCACAAAGGTTGCCAGTTCTCCCCATCCCGGCCTTTCAAGCATTTTCATACTTCAAATAATTTAACTTTTATGTTTTAAAGAGTATTATGAACTCAGACGATGTCGTGGGAAGGGTTTTGGAGGCATGCGGTTTCTCACATCTGAATCCTGTCCAGCAGAGCGCCTTGAAAGCCGGAGTTCTCGATGGAAATAATTTGGTGGTGGCTGCCCCGACCGCTTCAGGCAAGACCCTGATAGCGGAGATGGCGATGCTTAAAACGGTCATGGTCGGGAAAAAGGCCTTGTACATCGTTCCACTGAAGGCCCTGGCATCTGAGAAGTATAACGAGTTCAAGGATAAGTACGAGAAGATGGGATTCAGGATAGCCATGTCTGTCGGGGACAAGGATTCGTCGGATCCGTGGCTGGCGGGGTTTGACATCATCATCGTCACCAGCGAGAAGCTTGATTCCCTGATAAGGCACGGGGCTCCCTGGCTGGATTCTGTCGGCCTTGTCATCGCGGACGAGATACACCTCATAGATTCGCCGAACAGGGGACCCACCCTTGAGGTGATACTCACCAGGCTCAGGCAGCTCATCAATCCGCAGATCATTGCTTTGTCGGCGACGATAAACAACCACAAGGAGCTCGCTGAATGGCTCGATGCGAGGGCCGTGAAATCGGACTACAGGCCCGTGAAGCTGTACAACGGGCTGTTCCTGCTGGGGAAGATCAACTGGCACCCGAAAAAACCGGCTTTGAAACTGGGCGTCGATCTGCCTCCCGTGTTTGAAATAGCAAGAGACACCGTGCATATGGGGAAGCAGTCCATGATTTTCGTCTCGACCAGGAAGAGGGCGGAATCGCTGGCGGAGAAGCTGGGTGAGATTCTGAGGCCGTATATAAAACCGCAGGAAAAGAGCGATCTTGTCAAGGTGTCTTACGACATCTCCCATGCTTTGGAGCACCCAACAAAGCAGTGCGAAAGGCTGGCCAAGTGCCTGCAAAGGGGCGCCGTCTTCCATCACGCAGGCCTGGTCGCCAAGCAGAGACACCTCATAGAGGACAATTTCAGACTGGGGCTGATAAAAATCATATGCGCCACGCCGACCCTTGCCATGGGGGTCAATCTGCCGAGCTTCAGGGTCGTTGTCAGGGACCTGAAGAGGTTTTCGTCTTTCAGGGGGATGGACTACATACCTGTGCTGGAAATCCAGCAGATGTGTGGTAGAGCTGGTCGGCCGGCCTTCGATTCCGAGGGGGAGGCTATACTGATAGCGCGCAGTTCCGGCGAGGCTAAAAAATTATGGAAAGAGTACATCAAGGGAGAGCCTGAAAAGATAATGTCGAAGCTCGGCGTTGAGCCTGTGCTCAGGATGCATGTCTTGTCCCTCATAGCGACCGACAACGGCACAACGAAGGATTCCCTGCTCGAATTCTTCTCCAAGACATTCTACGCCTTCCAGTACAAGGATATGGGGGCCCTCACCAGAGAGATCGACAAGGTACTGGAGATGCTGCAGGGATTCAAGTTCATAGAGATGGGCGGCTCAGGCGGTGAAGACATGGGCGATTTCAGGTCTGCATCCTCTCTTGTGACAAGAGGGAGGGAGGAGATAAGGCCCACGAGGATCGGGAAGAGGGTGGCCGAGCTCTACATAGACCCCCTTACCGCGAACCACATAATCGAAAGCCTTGGGAAGATGCATGCCCAGAAAAAAACATCGGGGATTTCCATACTCCATGTTATTTCCCAGTGCCTGGAGATGAAGCCGGGGCTCAATGTCAGGAAGAAGGACATGGAGAAGGAGGATGGGACGGATAGCCTGCAGGACTTCCTGCTCGAGCAGCACAAGAACCTGATTGGCGAAATACCCGATGAATGGGACATCGAGTATGATGAATTTCTCCGTGCCCTGAAGCTTACATGGATGCTCAGCGAATGGGCGGAAGAGGTTGGGGAGGATGCTCTGCTTGAAAATTTGGGGGTCACCCCCGGAGAGCTGAGGGGAAGGCTGGACATGTCCGACTGGCTGTTCTACTCCATGCAGGAGCTTGGCGTGCTGCTGAACATGCTCGACATCATCAGGCACGTAAGGAAGACGAGGCTGAGGATCAAGTATGGCATCAAGGAAGAGTTGCTGCCTCTGGTAAAGCTGAGGGGCGTCGGGCGGGTAAGGGCCAGGGGGCTGTTCGACAGGGGCCTGCGAAGCCTTGAAAGCCTCAGAAAGGCCCCGGTCACGTCCATTGCCCAGATTGTCGGGCCCAACGTCGCAAAGGACATGAAGAGGCAGCTGAGCGGCCTGGAATCCGAGAAGAGCACAGACAGGCAGGAGAGCCTGGAAAGACACGAAAAATCGAATAATTGACTGAACAAAAATAACAAAATTCGAACACTTGAACAATATTAATTTATTCTACATAATAATGAGATGAAAATAAGCAACAAAACCCGGAAAGCACTGCTCGCTGACAAAGTCGAGGTAGCGACTAGGTTCTGGAAGAAAACAATCGGCCTGATGTTCAGGAGCGGGATTGATGATTCAGCCGGATTCCTGATGGAGTTTGAACGCGAGGGATTTTACGGCGTTTGGATGCTGGGGATGAGGTTTGCTATTGACCTGATTTTCATGGATTCGGAGAAAAGGATAGTTGAAGCATTTGAGAATATAAAACCCGTCGGGATAAATCCCGGTTCATGGCGGGTTTACTCCCCTGGGAAAACTGCCAGATGGGTTCTGGAACTTAAGGCAGGCAGAATAAGGAAGACAAAAACATCAACCGGTGACAGATTATCTTTTGAATAGGTGACAAAATCCTAAGCGTTTAATGTATTGTCCCATAATTATTTCGGGACAGCACAACCCTAAGCGTTTAAACATAACTTTTTAAGAACTTCAGGCAAATAACATTATGCAAAAGTTTTTAAATCTTTCGATCCTCACGATTCTAAGTTTTTTGATAATTGTCAATTCCGCATATGCTTATCAAATATCTGCATCAACGGACAAGATGGTTTATGTTGAAAACGAGAACATGACAGTTTCCGGAAAGATAAGTAATGTGACTCAAGTCAACATCACCACAACGATATACGATTTAACCTTGCAGACCATAGCCGTTCTAAATACAACCTCATCAAACGGTGAGTTTACCTTTTCGCCATATTTTTTGAATGGAACCACATCTCCGGCTGGAAGCTATTCCGTTGTCGTTACAGATGGCTCAGACTCTGTCACATTGTATTTTTCAATAGTATCAGAACTCATGTTTTTGGAGGCTCACCTGTTAGGCAGCAGCGATGTCAAGACCGCAGATACGAGCACCCTGATAAATAGTGGCGAGGCCTTGGGGGGTAACTTCTCCGAACTGATTGATTTATCGATTTCAGGGGTTTTGCATTATGGAAATATCACCAATTTGACAGGAGATTCTCGAGACTTCCATTTTGTCTTGGTTGACCAGAATTTCAACGAAACATACGATACATTGTACATAGACGATGACATGCTCTTTTTGCTCTACAACGACACCGAAGATTCCGGATCTTATTTCGCCCTTGAATACCAGTCCCTCAGAGAGGGTGATAAAATATTCAACTATTTGATAGGGGAGGTAGAAGATACTGGTAATAAAATTATTCTTGCAATCCCCGCGGATGATTCAGTCTATAGTCCAAGTGAAACTGTTAACTTTATCGTTTTGGTAAAAAATGCCAGTAAAAATTTGATGGAAAACAAAACGGTTGACATAAGATTGTTGAATTCTTTAGGGACTGTTTTGGATACAAGCTCGGGTAAAACAAATAGCTCTGGTTATTTTCTTGACAGCTTTAACGCACCATCGAATCCTGGAATTTACACGATAAGCCTTAACGATTCTATTGGTGTCGAAGTCTTTGCGGTCGAAGCCTTCAACCTCATGGGAATGATAACGGACTTGGATGGTAATCCCAGCCATTCCTTCGCCCCAAACCCGGTTGTAAGGATAAATCTGATTTCAAAAAACCCAAGTGGAGACCCGTTTGATCTCGATTCGGCATATTTCGTTTTGAGCTATCCAAATGGAAGTATTTTGAATATGAATCTTGTCAAAACATCGACCGGTGTTTATTCTTACGATCGTGATCTGGATTCTGCTCCAAACGGAGATTATGGGGTAAGGATTGTCGGCGTTTCGAGCGGTGACCAACAGGAGTTCTATACCGGGTTTGCCATCGAGGCTGTAAGATTCGAGGCCATGGCCATGAATCACGAATTCATGGAACAGATGGAAGGTCCGGGCGGTGAAGTAAGCGCATTTGCCCCCCAGAAAAACATAACCATAATGGCCCTGTTGATGAACATATCCGCCGGTGGTATGTTCAGCAAGGAAGGGCCCGCTGGCATGATCGACATAGACAATGAAAGCACCCCCGATGTTGACGAATGCGGCACCCTGGTGGAACTTCTAGATTTGAGAGACGAAAGGGACATTTCACACCTCGCTGAAATTAGCTACATGGTAAAGAACCTCACGAGCGCCATGTTGTATTTTGGTGACGACCCGAGTGACCCGGAGGAAGCTCCGCCGCCACAAATGCAGAGGCAGTGCATGATAATCATAGACAGCGGTTTAAACAAAACGGGCATGTATAACGCGAAAATAAAGGTCTCACATCCCCTGGGAGATAAGGTCACGGGGGTCAATTTCGAGGTCCAGAAATTAATGGCCAGGGGCTCCACCGTTGACTTCAAGGGAGAAGATTTCGCTTTTTTCTCCCCCGGAAACATCGTTAGAATCAAGTTAAAGGTTATCGATTTATCCACAAGGGAAGAGCTGAATGCCACCAGCATTCTTGATGCAAAGATAATAAAGATGCGACGTGAATTCCCCGGATTCAAGGAAATAGATATCCAGGCGAATATCAGCAACGAAAGCGTCTCGAATGGGACCATAGAATTTGTTGCCCCGGGGGAAGAGGGCTTCTACTCGATGAAGTTCAGATTTAAAGCAAACCTGAGCGGTGTAATTGAAGAGGGCATTGGCGATGCGTTTTTCGCATTGAAGAAATATATCATATTCGCCCATATGGAGTGTGAAGGAAATGGTGGCGATGGCGGCGGCAAATGTTTGGCCGGGGTTGGTCAAAACATAACGTTAAAGGTGAACGTCATTGATATCGATAAAGGCTCCATGCTTGACCTGGACATGCAAACAGGGCTGACATGTACTGGGTGTGAAGGCCTGATTGCTGATGTAAAGTCCTTGTGGAATGACCAGTTGATGAAAGAAATTTCCGATACGGATTATGATGTCGTCCAGGGCTCGGTAATCAATTCCACGGCAACGGTTAAAATAAACCCGGTTGGTTCTGGATTACCAACAGGCTGGTACGGTGTAGACCTTGAGCTGGAAGACAAAGTGAACAACAAAACGTATTTTGGCTGGGGCGGTTTCGAGATAAGAAATTTCTGGGTAGAAACGGTTTATGTTGAAAACAAATCCGGAAACCTCACCATCATGTTCAGAGAACCAGCTTACGAAAAGGGGAAACCGGTCCTATTCGCCTTGATTCCGAGGGATCCGCATAACCCAGAAAATATCCTGCCAATTTCAGGGACACCAACCATCGAAAGCGTCAAATGGATGATGTCAAGACCCCCGCTTGACGTTTCCTTCACAGGAAATGTTACCGATGAAACGGTATACTCCGAGTGGGGACCCCCTTCCCCTTCGACCATGAAAGTGGTTAAAATTGAAGGTTTGGATAAAGAAGGCTATTACCAGGCCAATGTGAAGGTCACGGTGTCCGGGATAGGCACTGACATAGGAACGATGTGGTTTGACCTTTCATCCTATGAAGTCAGGAAGGAATTCAGGGGCATGGAGGATTGGCCCCCGACTTTTTCCTCCAGTGAAAACATGTCGATTAAATTTATTGGTTGCGAGTTTGGTCCGGGTTGCACCCCCCATAACCTGAGTCAGAGCGGGACAAAGTTATATTCGGTTTTCGACGAGAAGTCGGATATGCCGAAGAAACTCCCATCCGTCACCGTTTGCCCCCCGCAATCGAATGTTTGCATTGTCAACGTCAGCCTGGCGGGTTTGCTGCCCAGAAGATATTACGCAGATTTTGAAATAAACGACTCGAACGGCGTTATCAAGGAAACGGGAATTGAATTTGAAATAAAGGAATTGTACGTCGGTATTCCCAGCATGGAAGAGGCACACACACGGTATCAGGACACAAAGGAAAAGGAGCTCGAATTTCGGAATGACAGGGACAGATGCTACAACCAGCTGTGGCTGAATGACGACGAATACAGTTCATGGGACACCGTGTGGTTTTTGGACGACGAGACTGCATATGGAGTTGGATTAATGCAAGATGGTTGCAATTATGACGATACAAAAATATGCCTGGCGGGAGGACTCAAAAATATAACATTCGGTTCTGCCGTTACCGGAACACTTTGGGGAGTTCCGATGTGCGTTTACGGCAACGGTTCATTGCACCAGGGTGATCCGGAGCCGTGCCAGGATGCGGGAGGCAGGCTCGTGGTGGTCGCGAGCAACGAGACACATATCTGGTTCAACACAAGCAATGCGAATTCAGCTACCACCGATATTTTTGACATGATCGGGATTCCGCCAAATGTGACTGGGGATAAAGTTGACACCGGGAACAGGATTTGGACCATAGACTCTATAAATCAGAGTTGTTGGGGGGGTAGATAGCTGTTTTGAATTCACGGATGATTTACTTTTCTTTAAATGCGTCGGACCTGAGTGTGACCCGAACGGGACAGACTCTACGACCATGATTTTATCGGGCAAATACAACGTGAATAAAGGCGGCATTTACTGTGTCGTTGGATCGGTCTGGCAGCCAAATGTTCTGGAAGCGGATTGCGTTGGAGGAGATTCGGTGTGGGTGTTCTCGAATTCCACCCATGCATGGATAAATGACACCACACCCCAGCTGAACGAAACCAGTCCCATTACAAAAGGGACCGTGGATATTGGCGGCACTGAATGGTACGTCATAGACGTTGGCAAGGATGTCAACGGGGAAGATGATGAAGAAAAAATCAGGATAGCACCCGGCAATACCAAAAATATAATCTCCATTAACGGCGAATCGATAAATATCACGGTGTCAGAAAAATATTCCAAGAACTATGGGAATAAATTCTGTATAGGCCTTCAGGGAGAATGGCATCAAACGTATCAGGACTGCGTAAACGAAACAACCGTTTACGTCGTTTCCAATTCAACGGCCATATGGGTAAACGAAACTGGAAATTTAAACACATCAGAACCCCTGGTGAATGGCAGCGTATTCTACAATTTCTCCAGCAGGAACTGGAGTGTTGTAAGCGTCAGCGATGCAAATGATGAGAGGATGGTGGCCGTAAGGCACGCCGATGGAAGGATCTGCGGAGAGGCTGAGATGAATTGCGGCCCTCAAGGTTGCGATCAAATTCAATACTCACTGAAACCCGCGAATTCTGACTATACGGAGATTTATCATGGTTATAGAGACCTGATTCAAGATGAATGGATCGGGGAGGAACTGGGAATCAATAACTCGAAGCCCGTTTACATTTATCACAACACCACCAACCTGTTTATGAGCAAAGATCTGGATTTCACGGGAGAAATGGGTAAAAGGATTAACGAGATAATCACCGATCCTTATGGTGGTGAGTGGAAAGTAAAGAAACTGACGAAGAGGGTTGTGGAACTAACAGGCGTTAATGTACTCTCCGGGAGCGGGATATACATCAATACAAACCTCTCGAAGAGCGGGACAATTCTTATAGGCAAGATCGAGGAAGAATATTTGGGAAAATGGGGCAAAGAAGGTGCAAGCGGTCTCGATTTGAATGGGGACGGACTTAAGAATACGAGCCTGGTCTTTGCTTTATCGGATAATGTGACAAAGTCCATTTACGACACGTTCTTCTATTCTTTAGATGAAAACTTCACCAATACGTCTCAGATAATACCCATTGATTCAAATAAAGCAACGAGGACCTTCGGATTCAACGACACGGTGACACTTTTAAGCATTGATGCGAGTGCGAACAGAATAAAGTTATACTCCAAGGAGAAGGGTGACTGGGGAGAGCTTGGAGAATTCAAGATCGGCAGTAAGATAAAAATACCGATAATCGTGAGAACCCCTGCAGGCCAGCCGACAACGGCCAATGTTTCCATACATTGGTTAAAAATCAAGGATGAGCAGGGCACCCAATTTGTCGAGTTAACTTCAACCATACCCAACAAGTCGATAAGCGATATAGACGAAATCGAGATTAATCTCACAGAGCTCGGATACCCATCGGCGGGAGAGTACATATTCAGCGTGGAAGCCAAAAAGGACGGCGATGTTGAGAAATTGGATGAGTGGAAATGGCCGAGGGCAACGATGAGAGCATTCCTTGTTGATAGCCACACGGGGGATGCACACTATGTCAGCTCCTTCAAAGAATTGCCAACGCTTCGATTCGATTGGGAAAATTACGGTGAAGTTGCCCGAATAAGAGCGGACAGGAGAAACGAGAGCAACATTGTCGAGGGCATACTTACGCATGCGGACCCGTTTGGGTTTGGTCCTGAAGAATGCGTCCCGCCTTCAATGTGCGCAGCTAACTGGAGCAACTGTACCCTATTAAGAGACCACGAAGAGGATCGCTATTACCTTTACAGTCATGACGATCAACTCTTGTACAGTAACGACACCAGCTGCAACTTCACCGGCAGCGAAACGAATTATACTGAAGGAGACTCACTTTTACTCGACGTTCAAGGCAAGACCTACAACTTGACTGTATTAAGGATAGATATTTATGATGAGTCAGGGTGTGGTGGCCCTTGCTACAGGGCATCCTTCGGAGTGCCTGGGGTGAACTCAAGTGTTATCAAGCCAATGAGGAATGACACCAACAACCAAGAATGGGGCATTGAATGGGGTTACATGCCCAATGTCAGCATATGGGGCGTTTATTACGATATCATATTGGCTGGCGGTACTCAAAACTATCCGATGTGCGACAACTGGGAGATGGAAGAGTGTGCGAAAGTAGCATGGTTTGACACAGACGGCAATTTCTCCAATGCCGTGAGCGCGGCGATGGGCGAATCCTTTGCAACAGACTTGTATCTTGCAAAAATAGGCCCAGGTCCATGGGAAGGTTTGATAATAGCAAACCATTCTGTAATTGGTTCGAGGCCTCTGGTAGACGTGAGACAGAGAGACAACACAAACAGCTACTTTAAAGTTTTCAAAGAAACGGAAATGGGCGTCGATTTTAATATGGACGGGGCTATTAACAAAACATTCTACGCCGTGCTCTTTGACGACAGGGATGATGGCGAACAAAACCTAACCAACATTTTGGTTGATGACGACCTGCAGATAACAGAAGACTGGTGGAGAAACGAAAGCATAGGGCAACCAGCATTTTCAGACTACTATGACTTCAATTCCACAGAACTGGGAAGCACAAGGGAAAACTGGGGCAATCTCCCAATCGGGATATGGTCGGGAAATATAAGATTCGATGAGTGGATTGAAAATGCATCCTGGGAAGAACAACCTGAGTGGAGAATATTGGAATTCAACGTGACGGATGCATTGCTGGTTAAAGACAAATGGGAGATAAAAGAAGACGAGAACGTAACATTCCTTTTGAGGGCATATGACTTTGATCAGACACCAAAACAAAACACGGTGCTTTCGGTTAAATCGGTCATGCTGTGCGGTATGTTCGGTTCCAACCTGCTGCAGGAGGGTGCAGGCTATACCATCACGAATGTTAAGAATGTAACAGGCCCCGATGGATACGGTATATTGAAAATAAACCACCCCGCTGATAAATGGAGTGAAGGTGACTACATGGTCAGGATAGAAGCCAATTATACAGGGTCCGTAGAAATTGTCAACAGCTGGTTCAGAGTTGGTGAGGAAAAATGGAAATGAGATACATTTTTGCGCTTTTTGTCTCTTTGATGCTGGTCCCGAATGTTCAGGCCGCGATGTCGGTTACGGTGACACAGGCCGGTGCGGATCCAGGAACTGTCATGAAAGGGAAGACGTTCACCGTGACTGCTTCTGACTGGTCAGGATCGTGTAATCAGGCATACCTTAACTTAGATGATTGCCCTGTATGTAGCGTGACGGAAAGCGAAACAAAATCTGTAACCGGTAAATCAAGTGTTTCCTGGACAACCGTGATCAGCTCTGGCAAGGCAACAGGACAAAAGGTGTCTGTTAGTGTTTCAGAAGGATGTTCGGGGGAGGATAAAGCCTCTAGTCTATTTAACATCGTATTGCCGCCCAACATCGAGATAAACTCCTATTCACCAACCTCCTATTCTGACCCGAGCGGCTTCAGCACGATAAATCTGAATATAAAGAATTCGGGGGAAACAGCGGCCAATGACGTCAGCGCAACATTAACTTTGCCTAGTGGCGTCTCTACTACAGACAGCCTCACACAAACCGAATCTGCTCTGGATTCTGATGAAAATTGGGGCACATCATGGACGATAAGCTTTGGCAGTGGCATCTCTGATTCTAACATACAAATATACATATCATCATCAAATGCGGATTCAAAAACCATAAATATTCCTATAGATGTCACAGAAGAGGAGGGACCCTCTGGACGCGGTCCTTCAGGGCCATCCTTAGGTGGATTACCACAAAACAGGACACAAAGACCGACGCTTGTTCCTGGAGTCGGCTTGAGGAACAACACCAAACTGCTGGCTGCAATAGAAAAAGTCTTGGCAAAAGGAAAGTTAAGTGAGCAGGCAAAGGAAAACTTGCTGAGGATTTCAGCCAGCATAACTTCTAACATTTCAGCTACAAGGATGTTCAATTATACCGGTACGAATTCAAGGATAACAACCAAAATGAAATACTTTGGAGAGAAAAAGGTCAGGGACTTTATACTTTTCGAAAGCGTTCCCAAGACTTTCGCTAATAACGCAAGCCTTGTTACGGTAACCGCTCCTGGTGCCAGTGTGGAGATAGCCGAAGAAGACCCATCCTGGGTCATCCTGTACCCAGAAATAAGCCTGGACCAGGAGATAACGGTCACTTATGAAGTGAGCGGTCAGAAAAGCAATGCGGTCCTGAACGACATGAGTTCAGAGATATACGCGGCATCTCTGGAAGAAGAGGCACCCTCGGCACCTACGCAAATTTGCACAGCCAGCACGAAGAGGTGTAGTGGGAACAACCTGCAGCAGTGCTCGGCAGACGGAACGAAATGGGACACGATTGAAGCATGCACCTACGGCTGCGACTCATCAACGCTCGCATGCAAGGAGAAATCGGCGGCACCTTCCGCTGTACCAGGCCTCGAGGAAATCCCCTGGACATTGGTAGCGGGAGTAGCTATAGTGGCGGTACTGGTGGTACTGGCTGCTGTGGTTTATCTGAAAAAATTCAGGAAGGCGGGGGGCGGAGGAGCCTCGGTGCTGGAAACCGTCAAGCAGGACCTCGGTGAGCAAAGTGAGCCTTAGCCTTCATCCGAAAGTCCTGGAAGTTCTCTAGGATTTGAACAGGAATCTTCATAGTACAGGAAGGACTCAAACCATCTTCTTTATTTCTTCCGCCAGCAATGCAGCAACAGAGATTTTGCTGACCTCTGATTTAACGGTGTCTGTGGCGAAAACGCAATCAGCGTATTTCTTTAACGTTTTAAGCGAATCGCCAAGGAACAAGCCGTGGGTGCAGGAAACAAAAACCTTGTTGTTTTTTGCCTTGAGGGCTTTTGCGGCTTCTATTACAGTTGAGCCAGTGGTTATCATGTCATCAAGAAGAAGTACGTTCTTGTTAGCAAGATTTTCCGGAACCACTGTTTTAATCACGTATTTTTTCACGGGTGTTTTGCATTCGCATTTTGTTGCCGGCATCTTGCAAACTGGGCAGTATTTCTCCTTTCGCAGGAAGATGGCATCTTTCATTCCCGACAAGAAATCTTTTGAACCCTCGTCCGGACCAGCGACAGAAAATTCACCCCTGATGATTTTTTTTGCGTGCGAAATTTGTAATGTAACTGCAGAGACGTTTGTCGCTTTTGTACCGAAAAAATCGAAATCTCCTGTCTGGCGGTAAAAATGGGCATCGACCGTTATTATTTTTTCGGGGCCGAGCGAGTGCAGGATTTTGCCAAGGCTTTTAAGGGAAAATGCCTCTCCAGGCTGGAAGACCTTGTCCTGCCGGCCGTATGCGAAATACGGTATTACAAGATACGGGTGGCCGCCGTTTTCCTTGACCATGTCAATCGTCAGAAACAATTCGATCAGACTTTCATTCTGTGCGGGGTATAAAGAATGGATTATAAAAACCTTTTCGCCCTTAAAATTGCTGCGCTCCAATTTCACATATGTTTCTCCGTCTGGGAATTTCCTGATGATTTTCTGTATCACAGGGATTTTAGCCATGGCAGATATCTTTAGTGCGAGCTCGGATGAGCTAGAGCCAGCAATTATTTTTGCCATAACTTATTTTTAGATTATATATGATAAATATAATTATGAGCCTGAGCCATGTCGTCATCGGGGGGACTTTCGATAATTTGCATCTCGGCCACAAGACACTAATCCAGAAAGCCTTTGAGACAGGGGACAAGGTTCTGGTCTGCATAACGTCAGATGCGTTCGTGAAAAGCAAATCCCTGTCTGAGAAAATAGAGAGTTTTGAAAAAAGAAAGCACAGTCTGCTTGAATTTCTAAAAGAGAAAAATTGGATTAAAAAAGCAGAGATAGTCAAGATAGAAGACCCCTTCACCCCCGGTTTAAGGCCCAAATTGACGCATATAATCGTTTCACATCAAACCAGGCCAAACGCCGAGAAAATAAATGACATCAGAAAGGACAAAGGTCTGTCACCCTTGAAAATCATCGAAATAGGATGGGTCCTTGCTGATGACGGAAAGCCCATCTCCGATGCCAGGATAAGAAAAGGCGAAATCGACAAAAATGGAAATTTGCTGTAATTCGTGCCTATACTTCCTGTATATTTCTTACATTTTTGATTCAGATCAGAAACGTTCTCGGCAAGGTTCTTTTCGTTATCTCTCCGGCATAATCGGTGAGCATCATCTCCTTTGCCTTTTCAACGCTTTTAACATGCCCGAGCACCCAGCCGAGCTTCACGTAAGCCGTCTCCGGCAGCATGTCCTGCAGATACAAGACTCCGGCCTCCCTGCACATCCTGCCCTCTGAGTAGACATTCGGGTTCAGCCTGCCGTACAATGTCTCGGCGGCCCCGCAAACAAGCACGCCCTTTTCCGTCGCATGCTTTATGCTGCTAATCCAGGAAACTTTTCCGTATGTGGGTAGCTGTCCAAGACCCGTTGCCTCCAGGACAAGGCCCCTGTATCCCTTACCGACATAATAATCTATTATGCCAGGACTGCAGCCGGGGTATGATTTTATCAACGCGACCTTTGGCTCGAATGCGGTATCGGCCTTTGCAACGCTATTGCTGCGGGCGGGGACTTTTTGCATCTTTTCAATCTTGCCGTCAGGCCAGACCTTTGCCAGGGGCAGGTCGTTTATGGGCCTGAATGCATCCCTCCTGCTTGCATGCATCTTGCGCACCTTCGTCCCCCTCGTGAATATGCAGTAATCGTCGCTCATGGTCCCGTGCATGCATATCCCCACCGCGGCCATGTTAGACAGGGCGACCCTTGCGCCGCAAATCAGGTTGAATGCACCGTCGCTCGATCCCCTGTCGGTTGACCTCTGCGCCCCTACAAGAACAACGGGTTTGCCCAAATCAGGAAGCATGAATGAAAGGGTCGCGGCCGTGAAATGCAATGTATCCGTCCCGTGCGTGACTATAACGCCCTTGCTCTTTTTCAGCTCACTGGCCACAACCTTGGCCAGTTTTTGCCAGTGCAGGTGGGTCATGCTCTCGCTCATTATGCTGAAGGGGTTCAGCATACGCAGGCTGACGAAATCCGCCAGTTCAGGGATGTTATACAGCATCTCTTCAGGGCTCATCAGGGCGGTCACGCCGCCTGTCTTGTAGTCCACCCTGCTTGTTATGGTCCCTCCCGTCGTGATGATGGATACCTGGGGCTTGTTCTTTTTGAACTTCACCTTTGCCAGCTCTGGCTTGACCCTGCCAAGCTCGAATTCTTCCTCCTCAAGCACGGCTAACGGCTCGGGAGTCTTGGATTTCGATACCTTCGCATTCTTGCAATCGATGCCCACATTATAACCATTATCAAGTTTTATCACGATACAGTTCCTGTTCCCGAGCTCTATCCTGGGCATCAGGATGCCGGTGTATCGCCTGCCAGCCTTTTCCACGATAATCCTGCCCCCGACCTTTATTCCCTTCTTTTTCAATATTTCCCGCATTTTTCCCGAGTACATAATATTATTTCCATTCCCGAGTTTAATTAAAGTTTGGCCTTTTTTATGTCCGCAAGCCTGCCTAGGTATGTCCCGTCCAACAGATAGATCCTGACTGTTTTATCATCAACAGCCTTTATCACAGGCCCTATGAATTTTTTCATGAATTCCCGGTCTGTTTTGCCGTTTATCGCGACCCCTCCGGCCACCTCGTTGAAGGCCGGCATTATGACCACGTCGGGCAGGGGGCCTGGATTTTTATTATTATTTATTATTTTTTTATAACGGCATTTGATTTTTTCCCTGTTCAGCCTCCCCTTGGTCCAGACCGGTTCAACGAACCTGTACCTGAGCTTGTCCCTGAATTCCACTAGCGGGTGCTGGTGCCCGATCACTATCTGCCTGCATTCAAGGAAATCCGGGCTGGGCCAGGTGTGGCCGTGATTCAGATAAACGTCACCCAATTTAAAACCGGAGCTGGGATGGATCTTTACGCCGGGCGGAACGAATTTTTCAATCCCCGCGTCGTGGTTCCCGGGGACTATCTCAACCTCGAGTTTTTTTGAAAAATGTCCCAGGAATTCCGGTATCTCCCTCAGTTCCTGCAAGGAAATCCCAGGGACCTTGTGCTTCACGTCTCCCAGAAGGATGAGTCTGGAAGGCCTCGCTGTTTTTACCAGGGCATCGATTCTCTTTTTTATCTTCTCCGTCTGCGAGGGGAATTTGATCCCTGACTGGTAGAATTCCCTTTCTATCCCTAGATGCAGGTCCGCGATAATCAGGCTTTTTCCAATCAGCAGCGCTGGCTTTCCGGTGACGAATTTCAACGGACTCGCTTTCATTTTATTATCAAAACAAAGAAAGCTTAAAAATGCTTATTTTTAATCCCCGGGTGCTGGATAAAATTATTTTGGGTATGCACAGAACACACCTTTCAATTCTCCAGACGTTATGACTGCATGTTCACACCTTTCTGTCATACCCTCGTAAACTGCATGCTCATGCCCCTTCATTCCATCAGGATTTATTGTTTTAAAATTAAAATCAACACAGTTGCCATTTACAGGAATGTATCCTTCACGCATCGGACAATCTGTACAATTACACATAATGTAAGGAATATTTTTCTATACTCACCACTTTCAATTTTACTTGATACCTCTGCATTATTCATATCCATATCAGCAGATTAATTGAAATTTTATAAAACTACGTTATCATTGCCAAGGCCGTATCATTGGGAACCTCGGCCATCCTCTCAAAGGTATACGTTCTAGAACCCGAAAATAGAGCGGATGCTCTCGAAAAGCCAGGAGAAGAAATCTTCTATCTGCTTTGCTATGCTTTCCTTGAATGACAAAGCCCGGGCTGCCTCGATGTGGCCCACCCAGGCGTCCTGATACACGCCAAGGCTGTCCAGCAGGGCGATGCTCATCACCTTTTCGCCCGCGGTGCTTGGAGCGTAAGAGAAGCCCACGCTTTTGCTGCCGTTCTCTTCCATTTCGATCGTCCTGGAATCAGCGTATCCCGAAATTTGAATTTTCAGCAGCCCTTGCGTGCTCTCGCCAAAATTCCTTAACGTCACGTTGATCATTTTGCTTTCCCCCAGTTCCATTTTTGCCGGAATCGAAATTTCGGTTATCTTGATATGCCGAGCGGTGATGACCGTTATCGTCTCTGTAAGCAGGTCCCCGCTGCTTGAGAAAGCCGTCAGCGTGTAGTTTCCTGCGCTCTGAGGGGCGGTCAGCTCGAACTTGAGGCTGCCAGAACCCTTGCCCGCCAGACTTATCTGCTTTTCCTGTATCTGGTCGTCAAGGATGTTGAAAATTCTTAATTCCTGATTCCCGAACCCAGGATTTTTCGCGGTGACCGAAACGAGCAGTGACTGTCCAGGGACGAGTATTTTTTGCGTGGACACGCCAAGTTCGATTCCTGGGCTGATGCCTTGCGAAATTGAGAGTTTGGCCCCTGTCCTGGCTCCCCCAGCGCCTGCTGAAAGGGGGCACCTGTACATCATCCCCGCCTTTATTCCAGGGGCAGCTGCCGTCCAGTACTCCGTTTTCCTGCCGCAAAACACAACAGATTTTTTCGGCTGAGCTATGTCGATAAGGGGATGCCCGTCTTCTGTGCTGACGCAGGAGCCCAAGTTGATCATGCTGAGCACGCAGCCATCCGCCAGCAGGTCTGCCATAACAAGCACGTTTTTTCCGCTCTGGACGGTCTCTGGCACAACCTCCAATTTTATATCGATTCTGGGATCTTCCCTGTAATCGAGCAAATTAATCCTGGTTTCGAGCTTCTCCCATTCTATCTTGACGTCCCTGCTCTTTGCCTCTGTGAGTTCGGTGAAGTTGGAATCCGGCAGCCTTGCCATGCTTATGTGGGTGGCGTCCACGGGAGACTCCGCCCAGGTCGGGTCTATGCTGTATGTTTTCCCGTCCAGCTCCGCCTCGGCCCAGGCGTGTGCACCGAAAGAGCCGGAACACCCCTTCTCCCCCCCAAGATATGCAAAACCAGCAACATACCATGACCTGTATCCCAGCACCTTGAGCATCGATAGATACAGGTTGGAATACTCGTCGCAGGTCCCCCTTCCATGTTCATGTACCCATCCCGCGGCCAGGGTTACATTCTCCCATGCCATGTCGTATTTCACATGCTCCTTGACCCACGCACCGACTGAAAGCATTTTTTCAACGCTGTTCTGCCCGCCGGCGACCATGTACGCTGTCTCTATTATCTTGGCCGAGGGCATGACAAGTGGTGTCACCCGAAAATCCCTGCTTGCCCGGCTTGATTTTGATTCTACCTCGACTCGCATCTCCACGAGGTAGCTGATATTGCAGTCCAGGGGCGGATTCTCCCACTCCAGGATTATTTGCGCATTCCCGTGCTTGTCCTCGCCTATTCTATAACTGTCAGGGCCTATGACCTTGGTGATACCGGATTTCTGCCTGGAATCATTCTGAGGGATGTAAATGCTCAGCCTCAGCTCTTCCGCCAGTGAGGCCCCCGATTTCGAATTGAGCTTCAGATTACCGGACTGCGTCACCTCAGCCAACATGTACGTGACGTTCTCAGGGTCTGCTATTAACAGGGCGGAAGCATGAGGCAAGCACGTAAAGCATGTGAGGAGCACAAGGATGAAGGTTATGCTTTTGAGCATAATAATAATAAGTTTGCGGGCATTATTTATGCTTTAATACAGGGCCGCTGCTTTAAAACAACAATTCAAATTTAAATCACGAGGGATTATTTTTGTTATGTCTCTGCAGGTTTGGACCGAGAAATACAGGCCCAAGAAACTGGGCGAGATTGTTAACCAGGTGCATGTTGTTGACAGGCTCAAGGCCTGGGTTAAACAGGGCAGCATACCCAACATGTTGTTTGCGGGCTCCGCGGGCGTTGGAAAGACAACGGCGGCGCTGTGCCTTGCCAGGGAGCTGTTCGGTCCCCACTGGAGAGAGAACTTCCAGGAGACCAACGCGAGTGACCAGCGCGGGATAGACGTGGTCAGGGGCCGGATAAAGGACTTCGCCAGGATGAAGCCGATAGGCAGCGATTTCAAGATAATATTCCTGGACGAATCGGATTCCCTCACCCCCGAGGCCCAGCAAGCCCTGAGGAGGACCATGGAGAGGTTCTCGGACGTCTGCAGATTTATCCTTTCGTGCAACTATTCGAGCCGTATCATCGAGCCTCTGCAATCCAGGTGCTCGGTTTTCAGGTTCAAGAGACTGAAGAAGCCTGACGTGAAAACCTATCTCAGCAGAATAGCCAAAGAAGAAAAGCTCAAGGTCAGCGAAGACGCCTACGATGCCATTTTCGAGATTTCTGCTGGCGACATGAGAAAGTCCCTTAACATCTTGCAGGCGTGCTCAACCTTGCCCAAGATTGACAGGGACGGCGTATACGAGGTGGTCGCCAAGGTCAAGCCCGAGGACGTGGCCGAGATGGTGCAACTGGCTTTGAAAGGCAACTTTGCAGAAGCGAGAAAGCGATTGTACGACATGCTGATCTCCCAGGGACTTGCTGGTGACGACATCATCCGGGCCATGCATTCCCAGATCTTCCGGCTAGAGATCGATGACAAAAAGAGGCTGCAACTGATTGAAAAGCTCGGTGAGTACGAGTTCAGGCTCAACCAGGGAGGAACGCCTGAAGTCCAGCTTGAGGCCCTGCTGGCGCAGTTCATGAAGATTAACAAGTGAAACAAGTCCATAAAATAGCAAATTTTTCCAATAACAACTTTTAAAAGTTTTACACAACATCTTCATAATATGATAGGATCGAATGCTGAAGATGCGCTGTATGTAATAGGTATAGTCAGAGAAAAAATAGGCCAAGTGCTTGCTAGGAGTTATCAAGAAGGTGGATTTTTCAGTCATTATGATGTAGCTCCTTCTGCTGGCAGATTAGGCGCAAACGCTATTGAAGCTGCATGTGATACTTTAGTCGATAACCATTTCTTGGAAGCGAGGCCATTCCCAATGCCCGCTGGAGAGAGACCCGCTAACATATACAGAATGGTTGCTTGAAACAATTTTCTCCAAGTTAAACAGTTAACTTTATATAATTGCTGTGCTAATCTCCAAATACAAATAAACACCATGGAGGTCTTGAAATGGTAGAATTCCAGACGATAAAGGCAGAAGAAGTTAAATTCGGCAAGAACAACTTTTTGGAGATCGCCAGAAAGAAAGCGGTAACAGAGGAAGGGGATAACGAGTTCATATCTCTTTCCAGGGGCTTCTATCTCCCTGACGGGAGCAAGAGGTTTAAGAGGAACATAGCGATACCTGACGATGCTCAAATAAGGGAGTTTGTCGCGAAGCAGATAAAAGAGTTGTAAAATACCCGGATACCAGAGAAAGCTGAGAATTTTTTTATGTAGAATTTTTATTTTATTTTCTAGTTTGTTCAGACGTTAGTTTAGCCGTCAGAATATCAGGGATCAGTCCATGATCCTTGGATTCTTGCTGACAAGTCTGTTAAAGAAAAGCGGGAAAAGCAGGGTCGTGATCAAGGCCATTACGATCAAGCCGGAATAAACACCGACGGGCAAGAAACCCGCCCTGAATGCCATGAAGGCCAGTGCCAGCTCGACGGCGCCTCTGCTGTTCATCCCCAACCCCATAAGATATAGCTGTTTCACCTTGAGTTTTGTGAAGGGCATTGTAAGCATTGTTCCTGACATTTTGCCCAGAAAGGCAACGATTATGATTATTAACAGCAGGCTCGGCTCAAGGATTATCGACAAGGCACTGAAGTTTATCCCCATTGCCACGTAAAAGAAGGGGGAAACGAAGTAAAAGAGGATTTTTTCCAGCTCGGTGATTTTCTTTTTCGTTCTGCCTATCTGCTTGTGAACGAAAACCCCACCAAAGAAAGCCAGAACAGCACCGGACAGCACCATGGCCTCTTTCACGGCAAAGCCGGCAGAGAAGAAATAACCAAGCAATATGAAGAGACCCAATCCGAAGATGTCGTCCAGAATGCCCACGCCCATCATGAGCGAGCCTATCTTTGTACGCAGCTTTTTCATTTCCACCAGCACCTTGGCTTTCGTGGCCTCTGCGGTTATGCTCATGCATATTCCCACGAAAAGGGAAACCTGCAAGCCGAAGCCAAGGAGCATGAATGTCAGAAATCCCAAAAGAAAAGGTATCGTGGCCGAGAAAAGCGCAACCAAGGCAGCATCCCCTTTTTCTTTGTACAGCATGCTCCACGATATCTCCATTCCAGCAAGGAACATTATGGACAAAAGGCCTACGTCCCCGAGGCTTAGAATAAGGTCGATGTTGGGTTCCAGGAAGGTGATCCTGAAAAAGCCAAGGCCCGCGATGATCCCCGCAACGATCATGCCCAATACGGCGGAGATGCGGAACCTTTTAAACAGCGCAACGAATGCGAATGACAAGACCAGGCAAAAAGCCAAGGAAAAAAGCGCATTCATATGAATTTCTTGTTTTCACCCGAATTTAAAGCAAAGCGCCGAAAGGGATGAAGTTTGCTACGAGCAGGAGCAAGGTGAAAATCCCCAATGCTTTAATTATTCTCTTGGAATATCTCGGGACATACCTATGCAAAACCACGTCCCACATCCTGCCGCCGTCCAGAGGCTTGATAGGCAGCAAGTTTACGATACCGACTCCCAGATTTATCATGAACAAGAAGAAGAGCAGACCCTCGATGAACTCTAAGGGCGGTCTTGCGGGCTCAAGGCTTGCCTTCAATTCGTAGTTACTAGTCACACCTGTTATGCCTATGAAGCCCGGCCTTGGGTGGGACTCGAGCATCGCCCGCAGGCGGTCCATTTCCAGGTCGGCCCTGCCCTCGAGAAGAGGGTAGTTGCTGGAAACCCATTCCCACAAACCCATCTTGTACTGGATATGGTCCCATGTTATCCCTGTCCTCTGACCCACCAATCCTGCCCATGCTTCGCCAGCAGAATGATAAAATTCTATGGTGCCCGGTATTGCATGCTCCATCACACCAAAAAAATGAATCCAGGCGTCAGGCTCGTAAGGGGGGGGCAAGGGCTTTATAATAGGGGTGAGAGTAGATACGTGTTCCTCATCGTCAACTTTGGTCACAACCGTTACAGGCTGACCGGGACCTGTTTTCTCCAAGGCGAGCGAAAGGTCCAGGTAGTCTTTTATATCGTGATCATCTATTTTGATTATGGTGCCTTCCAGGCCGGCCCTGACGGCAGGGTAGTCCTCGAACACTATTAATTTCCCCTGACTTTCGTTCATCTGGATGACAAAGAGGGACTTGCGCAGATAAAAGGTGTTGTTCGCTGTTTTTATCTCTATGGTGTCGTTTTCGCCAAACATCGCCAGACTGTTTTTGATGTCGTCTATCGAATGCACGGAATAGTCGCCGATTTTTTCCACGTCGAGCATTTCTATCTGGGCAGCTGGGTATGGAGGATTGCCCATGGAACCAAAATCCACCCCGGACGCGCTAAATATGGCATTGGACATCCATATGATAATCAGAAACGTAAGACCAGCGAGCATGAAATTCGCGAAGGAGCCTGCAGAGAAAACCCTCAGCTGGGGCCAGACACCCTTTTTCTCCAGCTGACGCTCGTCAGGTTCCACGAAGGCAAGGGGGATAACCGCAAGTATTCCGAATCCCAGTGACTTTATCCTGACCTGTTCTCTTGCCGCAAAAACGCCGTGCAGGCCTTCGTGCACCAGGACCAGCAGCGCCAGGCATATTATCCAGTACCAGAATGGCACAGCGAGGAAGCCGTAGCCCCATACGGCCTGGGAGGTCGGAGAAGGCAAGAGCAAGGCCAGGCTCGGGGCGGCCGCCTTGGATACGAAAGCCTTTACAACGTTGTCAGCAAGCATCTTCAGGCCAAGCACAGAGACTATGAAGCCCGTGGCGACAGACACGTAGCCAACGAGACGCCAGCCTCTTGGGAACCTGGTGCCCAATTTTATAATCAACCCCCTGCCCCTCTTGGTTCTTCTCAACAGAAAAATCGACTCTCTGGTGAATTTTCGCCTGTCCCGATAGACAAGCGCGGCAAGAATCGCGACGAAAACCAGAACCGAAACCAAGTACCAGTCCATAAATCTAATTGGTTCGAGACGGTTAAATAATTTCATTTGCTGTTATAACGCGATTCTTGTGGCGTAATTTCTTTCCAGCATTCCCGTAAACATAATCGCGCGGCATCGTTTTCTGCTCAAATTATTGCTGTGTGTCACTGAACTCGATAGGATAATCATAATCTCATCTACTTTAACGGATCAAAATTTTGCCTTTCATTCCGCATTTCGGGTTCAATAGTTCAATAATCTCGCACAAACAAAAGAAATGATATGCGGGGGCTGGGATTCCCAGCCTGCTTTTCCATTTTTGCTCGCCCACTTTTAAGGGGACGCGGCAGCTCCTGGAAAAAGCGGGCATTCGAACCCAGGAAGGCATCTTACACAGTCGTTGGGCATCACCCAACGCATGTACTAAGCCACACGGTCCTTAGCTTGGCATCCCAATAACCGCGATTATTGGAATCGTGCCCCTTTGACCACTCGGGTACCCCCGCAACATTTACGCAATGTTTAAATTGTTATTGGGTCTAAAGTTTTAAAACTAATAAAGTTTATATATAAGATATTTAATTTAATGTATTTCCCGAGGTCCAAAGGTGATTCGACTGAAAGTAAAGATTCTCAGCAAGAAAGGGGCGAAGCTGCAATTCCTGCTGGAAGGCACCGACCCGGCGTTTGCAAACAGCCTCAGAAGGATAATGATATCCGAGGTGCCCACACTGGCCGTGCAATGGGCGGACATCCACGAGAACAATTCGGCATTGTTCGACGAGGTCTTGTCCCACAGGCTTGGCCTTATCCCATTGAAATTCGATCCGAATAAATTCAATTTCACCGACGATTGCGAATGCAAGGGAAAGGGTTGTCCTTTATGCCAGGTTGTTTTTGTTCTTGACAAAAAGGGCCCCGGACTGGCGGTCTCCGGCGATCTCGTCTCATCGGACAAAAAAGTCGCTTCCATCGACCCCAACATACCCATAGTGGATCTGCTGGAGGGACATAGCGTGCGCCTAGAAGCCGTGGCAAGGCTGGGACTTGGAACCAGCCATGCTAAGCATCAAGCGGCGAATGCCAGCTACCAGTACTACCCGCAGATTACGGCCAAGGGAAGCAAAACCGATATGAAAAATGCCATCAAGGCCTGCCCCAAGGGCATCCTGGCCATGAAAGGGAGCAAACTCGTTCTTAAAGACCCGACAAAGTGCGACCTGTGCAGGAGCTGCATGGAGAATGCCAAGGGCGTGGAACTCAAGGGCGACGAGAGCAAGATCATATTCAGGGTGGAATCCATATCGGGACTTGAGCCAGGATACATCGTAAGCAAGGCAGTTGAGATATTGCAGAGCAGGGCGGAAGAATTCAAGAAAAAACTGGAAAAGATTTAAAACTTTTCCCTCATTCTTTTAGATGGAAGTGAAACTGGTCCTTGTATGGATTATCGGCGGCCTGCTGTTGCTTGCAGGCACTTGGATAACGAGCAACCTCGAGCTTACAATCGGTGTTACCGATATTTCCTATTCTATCGCTTTGTTGGCTTCTCTTGTTCTCTTTCTGCTTGCGGGGCTCTGCTGGATATCGGTAGCAGTCGCGACGAAAGGGCACTAAACATGCTTTTAGATTGAAGTTCCTTTAGATTAACATTTCTTCGCGATTTTCCAGACCGATTTAAAGTATTCCATGAAGCCTTCAGCGATATCATTCGAATGGATCAGCACCGCGATCATCGGGCCCGACCAGGATGCTATCAGCAACCTGTCCTTGTATACGTCGATATTGCCCGGAACAGGAAAATCGACGTACCCGATTTCCCAAACTTTGGACTTTAACAGCTTGGATTTTTTAATAAACGTGGAGCTCAGGTAATAATCTTTGCTGACAATGCCTCTCATTATGACGCCAAGTTTGATGTAAACCCTTTTTTCAAAATTCAGAAAAAACCTGTCAACCTTCGTCACATTTTCACTGCCAGGTCCGTAGAAAAATGCGTAATCATAATCAGGGCTGTAGTCGGCCATTATTTTTTCGTAAGCGGTGTTCATCCCCTTAAAACCAGTGAACACCTCCGCTTCGAGTTTTTTCCCTTTAAGCCTGGAAAGCCCTGACAACTCTGGTATCAGACGCTCAACCAGTTTCCTTTCCAGTCTGATTTCCCTTTCTTTGCGCTCGAGGTAATCATGGAGCCTCGTCGGTTCGGCCGCCTGGAAATACCTGGTCTTTGATTTCACTATGAAGCTGACGAGGCCCTTCTTCGTCAGCCTTTGCAGGATTTCGTAGACATTTGAATACGCAACACCAGATTTTTTCACTACGGGTCCCACCGTCGAGGACCCGGATTCAAGCAAGGCAAGGTAAACGGACGCTTCCCCCCCGGTCAGGCCGAGTCTGACCAATTTTTCAGCTTCCATACTGTTATTTCCCGTCTTTATCTTTTTAAATATATACCCTGTACAGGGGAAATAAATTTAATAACGTTCTTAGGGGGATTATCAAACATGCCGAGGTACATTGATTCCGTATTTGAAGCTAATGGCAGCGATTTCGTAGACCGGTCACTAGCCAAGGAACTGGGGATGTTCGACGTTTTGGCGGTGTTGCGGGAAACCGAAAGGGACGCCATATTCAGGATTGGGGAGGGAGGCAGTATTTGCTCGAATCCCGTTGTGCTTAATGGAATGGTATACTTCGGGGCATGCGACAAGAATTTCTATGCCGTGGATGCTGAGACAGGGAATCTCAAGTGGAAAGTCAGGACAGACGGCCCTGTGTGCGTCGGCAGGTCCTGCACGATTCATGACAATAAGATCTATTTCGGCTCTTATGATCACTTCCTGTACTGCCTGGATATGAACGGAGATTTGCTGTGGAAGTTCAAGACCAGGGACATGGTCAATTCCACACCCATGATCAAAAACGGCGTTGTGTATTTCGGCTCCAGGGACCAGAATATGTACGCGGTGGATGCGGATAATGGGAAATTGATCTGGAAATTCTGGACGCACGGTGCCGTATCGCCTTCCCCTGCCTGGGCCGACGGCAACATATACTTCGGTTCCTTTGACAAAAACCTGTACGCTGTGACAGAGCAAGGCAGGCTGCTGTGGAAATTCAAAACAAACGATTTCATCGTAGAGCCTGTGGAGACGTGCAATGGCATCATCTATCTCCCCTCAACTGACAGAAATCTTTATGCCCTCTCCCCCGACGGAAATCTCTTGTGGAAATTCAGAACGAGCGGTCCCGTTGCATCAAAACCCGTCGTACATGAAAACAGTGTTTATTTTGGATGTTCTGATCATAACCTGTACAAGCTGAACGCTCTTAGCGGACAATTTGTATGGAAATTTCGAACAAGAAACATAATCTATGGTTATCCTGTTATAACGGAAAAGATGATATACTTGTGCTCATGCGATGAAAATCTTTACGCCTTAAATATAGAAGGGAAACTCGTCTGGAAATTCAAGACCCAGGGGGTTGCATCTTCTTCACCCTTTCTCAGCAGAAACGTCATTTACTTCGGTTCTTGGGATTGCTGCCTTTACGCTGTCACTACGGATGGCCGTCTTCTTTGGAAGTTCAGGGCATCCTCATCAGGACAGGCTCCGGTGAATCTTTCAGACTCCCATATGGAAAGTGTGGGAAGAAATATTTCCGGACCTTTGATATCCGATGAACCAGTAACCGAAGGGAAAAGGGCCGAGAGAAAAAGCGATTACGGCAAGTTTTCCGGCAACTATCTTGGTGAAAATGAAGACGTCTTGGACATCACGTCCATGAGCGGCTTGGTTAAGCAATATGGCAGTTCTGGGAAGAAATACCGGTAAAGCAAAGGACTACTCCCCGCTTTTCAGCGTCTCTATCTTTATCACTTCAGCGAACCGGACCGGATATATCTTGCTGGCGCCCTTCTTTATCCTCATCTGAAAAACACCGGCCATGGCAGCCCTTACGAAATCGTCATGGTTCAGATCCACAGCCTTTGATTCTACAAGCTTGGAGACGAATTCCCGGACCCTTTTCTTTATTTCGGCATTTGCCCTCCTGTTAAGGACAGCAACGACGCTCACTTGCAGTTGCCACTTGTCCTTTGTTTCCACATTAGCAAAAACAGCAACCTTTCCCAGGCCTTTTCTGCCCATCCTCATTACGTATTCATTCACGCAGAAAAATGAATGGAACTTGGTTGGAACTTTCCCCTCATGAGGCTTTTCCGCTTTTAAGCTGATCCTCGTGTAATACTTTGACTGGTCTTTCGTCAGCTCGGATACAGGGATTTCAAATACCCTGCCTTTAATCAACTTGGAGTCCGTGGCCGGAGTATCAGCTATCTTGATAGTTCCCAGCCAATCAGGAGCTAAAATAGTGAACCAGTCCTTTCCCTTCCACTTCTTCTCCGCCGCTTTTTTGCTCAATTTCTTCTTCGGTGCTGCCATGTTCCGTCTCCTCCCTCGAATTAACATGATTTGAATCAGGTTTTATATTCTTTTCTTCCGGCAAGCTTTTATTTGTTTCCCTTCCCTGTGATATGCTGCTCTCTACAGCATTGATAAAAATTTCTTCGCTGCCTGCTGGTATTGTAGCTCCCGCAGCCCCGCTGTGTCCGCCTCCCTGACCGCCTGCTTTATCTGCCGCTTTCGCCACCACCTTTTTTAGGTTGAGCCCCCCTTCAACCACTTTGCTGCAGGCCCTTGCAGAAACCTTCACCCCCTCGGCCGAATCAGCAAAAGCAAAAACAGGTATTTCGGGGTTTGCCGATTTCTCTACTATGCTAATGACGTTTGATATGATGTGCTCGTTCACTCTGCTGCCTGCCAGCACGTACCATGCATTCGGGGTTTTCCTTACCACATCTTCGTTTCCCCTTTCTATCTGTTCGTAGACCCATCGGATGGCGCCGCCAATGGATTTCCTGTACTTTTCGAGCACCCATTTTACTTCCAGGAACGCCTTTGCGACATTCAGGCAGAGTTCAACGCCCAGATAGCCCCTGCCCATCTTGCCGCATGCATTAAGCACGGTTGCGAACTCGTTGGCATCCCTGCATTCGCCTCCCTTGTCGAGCAGCTCGTAAACATCGCCGAAAATCCATTCCGCGTTCGGGTGGCCGCCGTTTACCCTCTCTGCTATGATGCCCGAAGCCAGTTTTTTCTGCTCGTCCTCGCTCAAGTCTCGCAACGTTCTCCACTCACCGTTTTCTTTCTTGAGCGGGATGCCCAGCTCATGCATGAACTGGACAGCATCGGATTCCGAGCCGCTAACGTTGGGTATGTAGGGTTCCACCGAATATTCAAGCGCTTTGTGTATGGGCCTGGTGTATCTGCCCCAGATTCTCAGGCCTTTTGTGACTTTAATCTTGTTGGCCTCAACCGCATCCTTTAGGATTTCCCTGTTCAGGCCAAACAGGCCCCATTCCTCGCCTATGGACCCTATCTGGGAGTCTCCTATGGCTCCGACAATCGCTATACCTGCCAGGTCCCTGTTGGCGGGACCCAAAGACCTCGCCACTATGTACGATACCCCGGATCCTGATATGTTTTCCTCTATGCCAAAATCCGTTGGATTGACCTGCAGTATTCTGCTACCTTCGAGACTGCCTTCTGGCTGGTGATGGTCGATTATGATTACATCGGCGCCAGGCAAATGCTGCTTGATCATTTCTATCTGCCCTGACCCCAGGTCCAGCATGACGATGAAATTCCTTTTTTCTTCCGCCAGGGATATCAGGGTATTTTCGCCAAGCTGCTTCACCAGGGTAAGATGAAACCTGAGCCCGGCCCTTAACAGGGCCTTGACCATTATGGCAGCACTGGCTATGCCGTCAGCGTCGTAGTGCGATACGATCCTTATTTCACCCTTTTGCGCCTGGACGGCGTCCCCGGCTTTCTTGGCCTGCCTCACGATAGCCTCGAGTTTTTCTAGCATGGAATCATCCCATGCTTTATTGGATTTTTAGTTTTTTAAATAATGCGAACCCCGACGATTCACGGGACCCTATAGCTCAGAATTCCGGCTCTTTTTCAAAGATAGATTCAACCGCCCTAATAAATCATTTATTTAAACAGGAGCATAAATAAGAATTATGTTCACTCTGAGCAAAGAAATCCTTGTCGGCTTGCTGGTGTTTCTAGGATTGTCACTGCTGGTGATAATCGTTCTAATCTTCAAAAAACAGAGGCAGCTAAAAAACCTCCAGTCAGGGGAGGTCGGTGAACAGCCGGCTCCAGCACCGGAGCAGGCCAAGGAACCTCCTGAGGCAGTCAAACCCGCCAAGGCCCCTGCTGAGAAACCGGCTCTGCCTGAAACCGGTCCCACTGATGCAGAGTCCATAAAGGCGTCAATAATGGTTGCCGAGAAGAAGCCTGCAGCAGTGCCAGTTCCAAAGGAGCCGGCGAAAGAGATGCCCGAAGGAGAGAAGGAACCTGCCAAAGAGCCAGTTCCAATTCCCAAAGAGCCTGTCCTCAAGCCAGAAATCAAGCCTGGAGAAAAAGAGCCTGCCAAGGCCGAGCCTCCCAAACCAGAAGAGAAACCTGAACCAAAGCCTGCTAAGCCCCCAGAGAAGAAACCAGAGCCCAAAAAGGAAGAGGCCAAGCCGCCGGTGCCGGTCAAAGAGGCTCCCATTGTCGAGGAGGAGCCAGCTGTGGAGGAGGGTCTGGAGCTGGAGGAGGCCAGCAAATTGATCAAGCCCTTCCCAACCAAGCCACCGGTCCAGAAGCCTTCCCCAAAGCCGCCCCGGGCTGAAAAGCCGAAGGAAGAAAAGCCAGCTCCCGAGACAGAGATGGAATTCGTGGATTTGAGCGGATACGAGGAACCTGCCAAAAAAGAACAGGCAGAGAAAGTTCCGCCTGAACCAGAGGAGGAGATAAAAGCACCCGCTCAACCAGAAGAAGAAATCCCAGAGAAAGAGGAGGTACCTGCCGAACCCAAGACAGAAGAAAAACCTCTCGAAGAGGAAATAGCGAGGGCAACATCGAAAGAACCGGCGGAGCTGGCGGAGCCTGCTGTTGCAGAACCTGCCGAGAAAACCGAGAAGCCGGAGGTCAAACCCGGGGAATTCGTCAAAACAAGCGCAGCCGACTTAACCGAATCGCCAAAATCCTTCTACGGGAAAACGGTCAGTGTGGAAGGCACACTCAGGCTTTCAAGCAGGGGGAAAAGCGATGTGTGGTACGTTCTTTTCGATGATTCCGGCAGCACTGTCGTAAGGAACAAAGGGGAGATCCCCTGCGAAAGGTGCAGGCTGTTCGCGGAAGTCAAGCAAACGAGGCTAGGCCAGACTTACCTGGAAGTCCAGAGATACGAGCCTCTGTAAGCGAATTTGCAATAAAAATCAAACCGGTTCAAGAAAACTTGAAAACTTACTACTTAACCAACAGCTTTGCCTTCTCAGGGTCATAGCTCCATTTTTCCGGGAGAATGTTCCTGCTTTTGTAGTACTTCGCAAGCCTTCTTATCTTTGATTCTGTCAGCTCCATACCCCTCTTGGAGTAGCGGTCGTGCTTGTTCCTGGCAAGATGAGCCCTCAGCTTGACTGCCCTTTTCATCAGATTGAGCATATCATCCGGCATATCAGGGCCAACCTTATGCTCTTTCATAATCTGCAGGGTTTTCTTACCATTTACCGCCTTGACTGCCGGAACTCCGTACTGGTCTCTAAGTATGATGCCTATTTCCGCTTGGCTCTTACCGGCCTTGGCCAGCTTTACAACTATCTGTTCAATTTCTTCAGGCTTGTAACTCACCCATGATGCCTTTAGCTGCGACGGCCTGTGTGAGCCTGACTTTCCCCTTTTTCTCGAATACATTCTTGCCATCATATCACCTGCAAAGGCCAAAGATACAATCATATATGCCATAAAGGTTTTTAATTAGTTTCGGTGCGGTCTGTTCCCCCAACTCCAGGCTCCAAATGATAAATGATTAAAAATGATTAAGAGGGGTTTGATATTTTAGGTCATGCCCCAAAAAAATAAATATGGAGTTCATATCCCCAAAGACAGCCTTGATTGTGATGATAGTAGTTCTTGTTTTCATAGCGGCATTCTGCTACGATTTGGGTTGTTCTGCCAATACCATCCGGCCAGGCACGGGCAACGGGATGCTTAACATAGCGGCAGCTTCTGGATTGCTAACAGTTTTAACAGGCATCAACCTCACCCTGCTGTACAAGAATAGGAAAAGTAAAAGGAAGAAATAAAGCCTGGTCCCCAGCATATACCCAGCATATAAACACCAGGCCCTTAAGACCAGGCCCTTGTATTTTCATATTTATTGGAACGGCCCCTAATAATTTTTATGGAAATGTCTAGCCTGGTTTCAGCGTTGCCGGATATTATCGTTCTTCTCCCCGTGCTGCTTTACGCTATGCAGTTGCTTTTTTACCTGTTTTTCATGTGGTTCTGCGGTTCCATAGCCATCAGGGGCTATAAAAAGCATATGTCATCTATCACAGGTCTCGGTGCCAAGCTTCTCGCAGGAACCGTCTGCCTGATAGGAGGCATGTCATTTTCCGGATTCATCCCCTTTTTCAGCAAGGGCTTTATGCACATACTCCAGATAGACGTACTGATAGCAGGATTGTCTGTAGCATTTCTGCTTGCGTTTGCACTCCGCTTGATCACCTACAAGGAGGAATGGCGCAAACCCAAGGCCATGATAGAATCGCTGAAAAGAAAGGTTATGGCCCTTGAAGAGATGCTCAGAAAGGGGTCCAAGTCCATACCCGAAAAGGAAGCCAGAAAAAAAGCCGAGGGCGGATTGCCTGGGTACAAGGCCGACAGTGCCAAGCTCGTAGGCAACGAATGGGTCATCGATTTGAAGCTCGGGGACAAGGTGGGAAAAGTGATACTTGACGCCTGTGACGGGGAGATAAAGAAGAAAATCAAAAAATTTGAAGTTTTGGAATTTTTCAAGGATGCCCGCAAGCTGGCGGGCTTGTTAATGATAATCGCTGTTGCAGGAGCCTCCGCGCTTTTTTTCGAGGGATTTCCGGATCCAAGTGATATGTTCACATCTATGTTTGGGATAACGATGGAGGACATAGTGAACATGTCTGCATCGCTGCGCGACAACCCCTTCATCTCCGGGGATATACCGCCCGGGTGCATCAGCCCGATTGTCTTGGCCAGATACCAAAAGAATTTTGAGGACATAGACTTCGTCAGGGAACATCTTTATGAAGACAATTCAACCAAAAGAATCGTAGAGGAAAATTCAGGCAAAGATGTTCGGTCCATGCTTAGGCTGGATCACGAAGGCAAGGACCTGATATTGGCCACCACATACGATATGAGCTTGTGCTATCTTACTGACGGCAAGTTCTGCGCATGTCTGTAGAACACTTGATAGAGTGAAAACTGGGGCGAAAACCTATAAATTTTTAACACCGTTACCAAATCTCTAATTATGAATACAATAGAGTGCATAAAATCCAGGGCTTCTGTGAGAAGTTTTAAACCAGACAAGATTCCGGACAGCGTTCTGGACGAAATTCTCGATTCAGCCGTTCATGCGCCGTCAGCCGGAAATGTCCAGGACTGGGAGTTCGTTGTTGTCAGCAAGCAGGACACGAAGAATCGCTTGGCAGGGGCTGCATGGGGGCAGGAATTCGTCTCACAAGCGCCCGTGGTGATAGTGGTATGCTCAAACCTGAGGACGATTCACAACGCCTACGGTGAAAGGGGAAACAGCCTCTATTCCATCCAGAACACGGCCACGGCCACGCAGAACATGTTGCTGGCGGCGTGGGAGAAGGGGCTCGGTTCATGCTGGGTCGGCTCCTTCAACGATGAAAATGTAAGGGAGATTCTCGTCTTGCCCAGTCATGTGAGGCCCATGGCAATAGTCCCTATCGGATATCCGGCAACAGAACCCAAAAAAAGCAGAAGAAAAAAGCTTGGTGAAGTTGTGCACAAAGAATTTTACTGACGGGCGTCTTTTAAGCAATTCCAGAGTTGATTAATTGATTTTATTTAAATCACATCTTGCATTCTGATAATACATGACCGGGTTAAGAGGATTTGAACTTGAATCTGGGAACACCGCGCTTGTATTAATAGACGTGCAAAACGATTTTTGTGCGGCAGGCGAAGAATTTGTATATTACAGAAGGAACCCTGACGATGTAGTTCCCATCCAAAGGGTTGTGGATAGATGCATCGTCCCTGTTCTGGAAAGGTCAAGAAACAAGGATTTGTTCGTCTTGTTTATCAAGGCCTCTTACAAGGCCGGACAATTTGATATTGCTGAGAAATTTTGCATCCCTGGTACAAAGGGATGGGATTTTTACAAGATAAGACCGAACACGAACAGTCCCAAAGAAAAGCTATTTGAAAAAAGAAGTCCCGACTGTTTTGATTCCAGGCCTGACCTAGAAAAATGGTTAAGCATGAACAGGGTAGATAGTGTATTGATAGCAGGCTTCACCACGGACCAATGCGTTAAAATCTCGGCACTTTCCTCTTCTGCTAAAAACTTCAATACCATTGTAATAGGAGATGGGGTTTCGACAGCCCGGTATAAACTTGGCATGCATTGGAAAACCTTGGAATTCTTCAGGCAGCACCCCGATATCAAGGTCATCAATTCCAAAAGGCTGAAATTTTAGCGCCTCCGTGACACCATGCTTTGCATCGTAACCCCGAAAACCGCTATTTTCGCGTCCACCAACCTCCCATCACCCGGTGGCTTCCCTGACATCTCCGAGGAGGGAATCGAATTTGAGATATCCGGCCTCCTCGTTGAAATGCCCCGCATTCTTTATGATTTTCAGTTCAGCCCCCAATTTTTCTGCGAGCTGCTTGCTTTTTTCAAGCGGAACGTAAGAATCATTATCACTTGCGTAAACCACGAAATGCCGGCAGTTCTGCCTTATCTTGTCCCAGTCAAATTCCCTGTTGGTGAAGGTATCACTTATCCCGTCGAATTCAGATATGCCCAGTTTGCCTAGGAATCCCGCTACCAAGAAGGCAGCTCTGACCGGTTTTAGCAAACCTTCTATCACTGTAAGTATGAAGGCTGGGCCAAGACTATGCCCCACAAACACCGTGTTCTCATTCACGTACCTGCGATGGTGCTTGAAAACAGCGAGCCAGTTATCAAGGTTCTGGTTGGCAGGCGTGGGGAATCTTGGTACATGCACGTGGAGGCCGATCTTGCGCAGTTCTTTTTTCAGCCAGGGGAACCAGTTCTCGTCCGGGCTCCCGTAAGATCCATGGATGATGATAATGTCGGCCATGATTAGATAAAGAACCGAGAACTAAAAAACAGGGCGCTGCCGGAACCTGGCAATCACCCTGAAATAATTATAATAGGGAAGGGAGGGAAAGGGAGTCCTCCCTCCTTTATCTCTGCAGAACTGGTATTCCCAGATCCTGTGAATAGCCCTTTTTCTCCTCTTCCATGGCCACAGGGCCCAGTATGTAGGGAGACTTTACGCCGGTGATGATGGTTATCACGCGTATTTTCCCGGTGAATTCGGGGTCTATCCTTGCGCCCCATATCACCTGTGCGTCAGGGTCCAGCAGCTTTGACACGTATTCTCCTATCAGGTTGGTCTCGTCAAGCTTCAGGTCGGGGCCTCCTGTTATGTGGATCAGGGCTCCGCTCCCTCCTGTGTAGTCAACCTCGAGCAGCGGATTGGTCAGTGCTTTGGTTATGCATTCCTCGGCCCTTTCCGCCGTGTTGGATTCCCCGAATCCCACGGCAGCCACGCCCCCTGAATGCATTATCGTCTTGACGTCCGCGTAGTCAAGGTTCACCAAGGACGGCGTCGATATAGTTTCCGTGACGCCCTTCACGGTGGTGGCTATGAGCTCGTCCGCGACACCAAATGCCTCCTGCAACGGCAGGTCGCCAGCGACCTTTAGCAGCTTGTCGTTCTCTATCACTATGGCCGTGTCGCACACCTGCCTGAGCTGGTAAAGCCCGTCCTCTGCTTTTCTTATTCTTGCTCCCTCTATCTTGAAAGGCATGGTCACACAGGCTATGCTAATCGCGCCTAGCTCCTTCGCTATCCTGGATATCACAGGCAAGGCGCCCGTGCCGGTTCCGCCTCCAAGGCCGGACAACGCGTAGACCATGTCCACGCCTTCCAGCATCTTCTTGATGTCTTTCTCTGATTCCTCCGCAGCCTTCCGGCCAACTTCCGGATAGCCGCCAGCGCCGAGGCCCCTGGTCGTTTCACGGCCCAGCAGCAGCTTCTTTCCGGCCCTGCTAACGGTCAGCTGTTTGGCGTCCGTGTTTACAGCTACTGTCTTAGCGCCCTTGATTCCCATGTCCGTCAGCCTGGTTACCATGTTGTTTCCCGCACCGCCAGTACCCACTATCAATATACTGGCATCCTTGACATCCAGTCCAAATTCATCCTGGATCGTTTCCTCAATTTTAGCTTGAGCTTCGACAGGCTCTCCCTCGCCTGACAAGCTCTTTTCAAAAACTCTTTGAACCAACGATTCCATATTTTCCCTCCCTTAATTTTGATTTGAGCTCCCCAAAATATATAATGGAGTAGCGAAATTTTTTTTAAACTCCTTTGGCAAGTTTCCTATAGAAATAATTTATGATTATAAGTCCGTCTAGAAATAGACTCCAACTACACTTCGCCTCAAAATCGATCCCTCAATCGATTCAAAGCGTCTAGTTCTTTCCCCCAATTGGAAACAGTGTAATATTTATTTCATTTCCTGATATAAATTATTATCGCTGTCGGTCAGGTGTCAGGTCAGTCAGATCGTTGTCAGAAAGAAAGTCCGAAGAAATGCCGTGTTCTAACAATTACCTGAAAATTGCGAATCTCAATAAAAGGATGAAAGCTGCCGCGGCAGCCATCACGGCAATGCTGATGGCTCCGATTGGGACACCCTCAAACGCCAGGAATAATCCGGTCAGCCCGGCTGGCCGGATTTGCGTGTAGTTGCCTGTAACATTGCCTGTTTCATTCAGGGTTATGTTTGCCTCCCCCGCCGGCTCCGTCAAAACCACGGCGTCTATCTCCACCCCCGACAAGGCCTTTTCCGAATCCGCCAGAATTGTTACCTTGTATCCCTTTTCTGGCGTTTCGTAGGGCGGGGACAGGTACAGATAAAATTCTTCTTCCTGCAGGGGGGTCAGATAGAACGAGTCATGGCTGATGTGGGCCCAGTCCGGGCCATCCACTATGATGCTGTAATGGTCAGAGCGGAGGCCTTTGTTCACAATTTTGAGTTTAACGGTCACAGCGTTGCAGACAACCACGCTCGTTTCCTTCTCTTTCGTTTCATTGCCGTTGATTATGCTCAGGTCGACTGAATAGCATCTCTCCTTTTTGCCGACACCGACCGTTACGGACTTTTCAGCATGCACTCCATGAGAAGACTGCAGCGCGAACAGTATTTCATTTTCGCTCTCCCAAAAATAATTAACCGCTATCTTGGCCTCAAGGGACTTGGATTCTCCCGGCTCAAGTTCGAACACAAGCTGCTTGCCAAGATATTTGAGGGTGTACTCATCTGGCAGTTCCCCTGTGTTTTTCACCCCGATTTCATAGGTGAGCGTGTCCCCCTTGCACGCGCTGGTTTCTACCGGACTTGCATCGAAGTCAGCATCATAACAGTTCTGGATGTTGAGCGTTGCCGAGTCCTCGTCTGATACGTTCCCGTCATATACGAGGATGCTGACCGGATAAGAGCCAACTTTTGCTGTCGAACTGATATCCAGTATTACGTTCTGGGCCTCGCCCGGGCCCAGCACCAGCTTTTTCCTGCCCAGCGTTCCCATGGAAGCGGTCACCTCGTAGGGGGTCAGGACAGTGCCGGTGTTTTCCACCCTGACGACGAAATCTGTGCTCTCGCCCCTGCATATGTTCCTTTCCGCAGGCGAGATGGAAACGGCAACGGACCTGCAGTCCAGTGCGGAGATCATGCTTACCGCATCAACTACCGCGGTCGGATGGTTTAATGAAGAAACTGATACGACAACTTCCATTTCCCTCCTGGCCGGCGGGGTAGCGGTTATCCTGACACTCTCCCTTTCGTGACTGCCTACAGACACGGTTTCATGTTCCGCTGCAATCCAGTTCGGCGTTACTAACCTGTACGTGTCAGGCTTGGTGCCAACGTTGTCTATGTTCAGGTAATACCCGGCAGACGAGCCTATACAGACGGCATCGGCGGGCGGGCTCAGCTTTGCGTCAAACGTGTAGCATGGCTCGATGGACATCCTGATAACCGTGTCCGCACGGGCGTAGGACGTGTCCGATTCTGCATGTATCGTTATGTTCTGGATTCCGGTCAAACCGGCGGGAGGTGCTATACTTAAAGAAACGGTTTCTTTTTGTCCAGCCTCAACCGAAACGGAATCGTCCGAAAGCATAACCCAGGCGGGGGAAGCGTAAAGGATGAATGTCTCGTCCATCTTTCCCAGATTGGAGATTTCCAGCTCGGTCGCCATAGCCTCGTTCTCGCACGTGACAAGATAACTTTCACTCGAGACTGACACGTCATGGCACGCCATCACTCCAAGCTCAAGGTCCTTTGTATATTTCTTCCCTGACATGCCTGATTTGGCGGCAACGGTCACGGTATATATGCCAGGGCTTGTCCCGCAGGCCGCCGTTATCCATACAGGGTCTACAATGGCTGTCTCATCCGCTCCCAGCGTCAGCTGCGGCAGTATGAAGCCGCTCCAGCCGTCAGGCAGCTCCAGTGACATGTAGTAGGTGTCGGACGAACTGCCGTAATTCGTGATTTTTACGGTTATCTCATCACTCGATATTATGTCGCAGGGACAGAACTGGGCTGATTCGGATCCCACCTCCAGGCCCCCCCCGTAATATGCGTGAACAGGCCTGGCTAACAGCAAGCAGAGTACAAATATCAGCCCCATGTATTTGGTTTTCATACTTATCAATTGGTGGTAAATTTTTTAAACCTTTCCATCCTGTCCGATATGTCTCTTCGTTTTTCAGGTTCCCGCAAAGCTTCCACTAAGCCCAGATGTCGGCTTCCCCGGTTTCTTTAAGGAACGCATAACCAACCAGGACGGTTATCAGAAATGCTATCACTACGCCCGTTGATAACAGGACCGGCCGATCCAAATCGCTCAAAACGAACATGCCTGTGAGGCCGCCGGTCAGGCCGTTGCCGGTTTCGGCAGGCCCGGCCCCCGAATCGAATTCTGCTCCATGTACCTGATTCCTGCCCACCCACAACCTCTCGGTGAAATTGAAGGTCTCCCCGGAACCCGCCACCTTGATTGCTAGCCGATAGTCGCCTCTTTTTTTCGGATTTATCATGTAATTGACAGTTTTGGCAGAATCCACGTACACGCTGGGCGGGTATTCCACCCACTCGGCGGGGACGCCCGCAATGGATATGGTGTACGTAGCCGGGACATCCGTTTTTATGTATATCTTCCCGGTAACGGTTCTGCATTGGAAGGTGTTCAGGAACGTCGGCCTGATAGTGACGGAGACTGGATCACTGGCCAATGCGCTCGAGAACGGAATCAGTAGTGCTATAGCGAGCAGAAACAGCCCCAATATGACCCCGATTACCGATGTTCCTCTCATGGAAACACACTCATGATGATGTAATGGTAGTTAATTTTTTATTCTTAACCGGGATCTCAGCAGTTTGAAACGTCATTTTTCTCATTTTTAAAACCGAACCCGAAATAAGAGAGCATGCCAGAGAAAAGGAAGAAAAAGATTATCCAGAGGGGGGCTGAGGCCGTCCTGTACCTCGCCGGCGACGGCAGCCTGGTCAAGGAAAGGGTGAAGAAGGGATACAGGATACCTGAGCTTGACGAGGCAATAAGGAAGCGGAGGGCAAAGCTCGAGGTTTCGCTGCTTGACAAGGCCAGGCGGAGCGGCGTTACTACGCCCAGGGCAGCATTAACTAACAAGTATATAATTAGGATGGACTACGTCAACGGTGAAAGGGTGAAGGATGTCCTGAGCGGGATGAGCAGGGCGGAGCAGCTAAAAGTCGCAGAAAAAATAGGTTCGTTTGTAGCCGCTTTGCATGCATCGAATATAATCCACGGGGATTTGACCACGTCCAACATGCTTTTAAAAGACAACAAGATATACTTCATAGACTTCGGCCTGGGCAAGATTTCGCACAAGGTGGAGGACAAGGCCACGGACCTGTTCCTGCTGTGGGAAGCCCTGCTGTCGACACATTTCGGGATATCGGCCCGGGTTTGGAAAAACATTATAAATATATATGCCCTAAAATATTCAAATGCCCGCGAGGTCCTGCTGAGACTGGACATGATTTCGCGCAGAAGGAGATACAAATGACAAAGAAGCCGGAAACGAAAGAAGAGAAAGGTGGAAAGGTGGCGGAAAAGCCGGGGAAGAAAAGTGAACACGGGCAGCCGCCGGAATCACCAGCAACTGAAGTAGCTGCCGGGGAGGAAGAAACCGGGACGGAAGAAGCACCCAAGCCAGGAGCTGGGATGAGGAAGCCGTCGGCCGCCGGACATGAAACGGAATGGATACCAAAGACCAAGCTCGGGAATGACGTCCTGGCGGGCAAGTACAAAAACCTGGAAGAGATCCTGGAGCACGGAGAGCTGATCCTGGAACCTGAGATCGTTGACGCCTTGGTCCCTGATCTCATGCAGGAAATAATTTACATAGGCGGCTCACCTGGCAAGGGTGGCGGCATAAGAAGGACCGCCACCAAGATGACGGCAAGGATGCACAAGTCCGGGAGAAGGTTCAAGCTCGCGGCTATGGCCGTGGTCGGGAACGGGAACGGAATAGTCGGTGTCGGGACAGCGATATCAAAGGAGCACAGGACAGCCCTGGAGAAGGCCGGGAAAAACGCAAGGCTGAACGTTATCAGGGTTCGCCGGGGATGCGGGAGCTGGGAATGCGGATGCGGCGGAGAGCACAGCATACCCTTCAAGGCCAGCGGCAAGTCGGGGTCTGTCCATGTCACGTTGCTGCCTGCCCCGAAGGGAGTTGGCATGGTGGCGAGCGAGGAAATGAAAAAGATCCTGCGCCTTGCCGGGATCCATGACGTTTGGGTAAAAACCGCAGGCAAGACGTCCACCAGGAACAACCTCGTCCTGGCAGTTTTCAACGCCCTGCGAAACCTCAACAAGGGAAAGGGTGATTTATGATGGGGAACGGGCATGACAAGGGGCATGATAATAAGAACGGAACGGGGTTGGAGTTGTATGCCGTTATAAGATTAAAAGGGTCGGTGAGGGTAAACGAAAAGGTGAGAGACACCCTGGAAAAGCTGCATCTGAAAAAAGTTAACAATTGCACCCTGGTCCAGGCGAACGAGACTTACAAGGGAATGCTCCGTTATGCGGTCAACTACGTGACATGGGGGGAGATAAAGGAAGAAACCCTTGCAAAAATGCTCGCCAAAAGAGGGCGAAGCAAGGCTGGCGCCAAGCTCGACGCAAAACTGGCAAAGGCTGTTGCCAAAAAGATATTCAAGGACAAAAACCCGGAGTCCGCTGACATCATGCCCGTATACAGGCTGTCACCGCCGACGCACGGGCTAAGGTCGGTCAAGCTGCGATATCCCCAAGGGGACATGGGAGCCAGGGGCGAAAAGATAAACGATCTGCTGCTAAGGATGATATGATGGCAAGCAAGAAGGTATCCAGGCAGAGGGGCCACCGGACGCATGGTTACGGCAGTCCCAAGAAGCACAGGGGCAAGGGTAGCAGGGGCGGCACTGGAATGGCAGGCAGCGAAGGGCACAGGAAGACCTTCCTGCTGAAGTACAGACCCGGGTATGGCGGCAAGCACGGCTTCAAGTCCAAGACAGGAAAGAAGCTGAAGTCGATAAACCTGAGGAACCTGGAAAAGATGGCAGGTTCCGGAAAAAAAATAGACTTGAAGGCAATGGGCTATGACAAGGTGCTGGGAACAGGGGAAATCAAGACCAAACTCGAGGTCAAGGCGGACTTTTTCTCAGCGAACGCAAAGGAAAAGATAGAAAAGGCGGGCGGGAAGGCGATCGGTTCTGTCTCAGGCGGGGGCACGGAAGAAGAGGTTACAGAAGCCCCCCGGGAAGGGGTCAAAGAAGAGGTTGCCGAAGAAAAAGTCAAAGAGGGCGGATAAACACACCACCCCACTCTGTTCCTTTGACAGGGATTTTTAAATTTCTCCTTACAAGTCAATATATGAAAGATTTTCGTAGACAAACATACTTCTACGCTGTTGATATACAAGGCGATGAAACGGCAGAGGTGGCTGCAGATATAGTTTCCGGCATTTATGACATCGTGAAAGATAAGGTCACAAGAAACACGACTTTTGATGATTATGACGAACCCGACGGGCTGAAAGCTCAGATGGTAATGCAGTTTGAAGAGGAGTTCAGCATTCCTATCCCGGATGACGAAGCTGAAACATTAACAAGCGTCGGAGCTTTCATTGATTATATAAAGGCAAGTCAGCAGCTATAAAGGCAAGTCAGCAGCAAGAATCCTAGAGATGTCAACTGTTTCCTAGAAAAGCCAGGCTTTGGGGAAAAGCCAGAAAAGGACTTAAAACCCGATTTTATATAAATAGAAAAAATACAAATTAAATGCAAATCCGAAAAAAGAAAAGGGAAGTAAAAAGAAGTTGTAACGGGTTCAAGGGATTAGCATGGCATTCCAAGATTCTTACATGAAGGTTTTGCAGCGCTTGCCTGGCATCAGGGAACCAATAAAGAAGCTGAGCTTCAGGGAAAAGCTCAAATACACAGGCATGGTGCTGCTGATATTCTTCCTGATGTCCCAGATAATGGTGTTCGGCATCAGGGTTGAAGGGCTGCAACAGCTGAAGGTCTTCGAGTTGCTGCTGGCGTCCAAGTTCGGTTCCCTGACAACCCTGGGCATAGGACCCATCGTCGTAGCAGCCATCATCCTGCAGCTGCTGGTAGGCTCCCAGATACTGTCCTGGGACCTGAATACAGAGGAAGGCAAGATGCTTTTCCAGGGAACGCAAAAGATAATGACCATAGCCCTGTGTTTCATCGAGGGCGTGATATACGTCACGTTCGGGGCGATCCCGGCTGCCGAGGGTATGGTCGCCATAGTGATTTTGCAGATAGCGGCAGGAGGCATCCTGATATTGTTCATGGACGAGATAATAACGAAGTGGGGCTTCGGCTCAGGGGTTAGCCTGTTCATCCTGGCCGGGGTAAGCAGCGGCATAATAACAAGGATGTTCAACCCCTTCGCGTTGTGTACCGGGGTGAGCTGCATCTCCATTTTCAACCTGCAGGGCGGCACAGGGCTGGCGCTGCCCTCGATAGAGATCCAGAACCCCCCTCTGGGCGCAATACCCCAGGTGTTCTATTACCTGGCTACAGCGGACCCCTTGAACGCTTTCCTGCTCGGGATGATGCCGTTCATGGCAACGGCCCTGGTTTTCCTGATGGTCATATTCATGCAGTCGGTGAAGGTGGAGATACCCCTCGCCTTTGGCTCTATCAGGGGATTCGGCCGACGCTGGCCATTGCAGTTCCTGTACACCAGCGTCATCCCGGTCATACTCATAGCCGCATTGCTGGCCAACGTGCAGCTGATGGGCCGGCTTACAGCAACGCCCGTCGAGCCGGAATCCGCCATGGTTTGCGGCTTGCTGGGCTGCTTCGAAAACAACAACCCTGTTTCCGGCCCAGTTTTCTATTTGCGGCCGCCCACGTCCCAGGCGGTGGCGGGGGTTTCTGTATTCATGGGCATTTTCGCACTGCTTGGCGCACTCTTAGCGCCATACATACGTAGGCCGGGCTGGCAGATATCGCTAGCGATGATACCGGTTGGCGGGCTGGCGTGGTTCGGCTTGGTGCAGGCAATCGGGTTGACAGGGATGGTGATAACCATGATGGACATAGCCAGAATAGTGGCGTACATGGGCTTCATGATAGGAGGCGCCACGCTATTCAGCATCTTCTGGGTGAGCACATCGGGCATGGACGCAGGGTCCGTGGCAGACCAGATACATTCCGTAGGCCTGCAGATCCCTGGCTACAGAAGGGACATCAGAATCATAGAGAGGGTGCTTGCACGGTACATACCGGGTCTGGCCGTTCTGGGCGGGGCCGCCATAGGGATTCTCGCGTCCTTTGCCGATCTCACGAACGCCATCGGGAGCGGGACCGGGATATTGCTGGCCACCATGATATCGTACCAGTTGTACCAGGAGATAACGACGCAGCACCTTGAGGAGCTGCACCCGGCGGTGAGAAGGTTAATTGGGAAGTGAAAGGAATATGAACATACTCGTAACGGGGGGGCAAAACGTGGTCAAGGATTCCGTTGTGAAGCTGGCGCTGGAGCGACTGGGGGGGCACGTGAAATTCAAAGTGCTGAGCTTCAGCGATTTCGTGCTGGGATCTGAGGATTCCATCAATGAGCTGCATTTGCTGAAGAACACCCAGCAAAAACTCATGAGGAACATACAGCTCAAGATGCTCGAGACAGGGGCACGCGAACATGTTATAATCAACGGATACTGCACTGCCCGGACCAAGCTTGGATACATGCCGATAATCACGAAAGCCAGCATAGACATCTTCAAGCCCGACATAATAGTCCACGTGGAAGTCGATCCAGCGGCTCTCGGCGGGAAGCTAAAAGATCGGGACGATTTCGTGCAGCACCAGTCACTCGAAAAATCATGCGCGCTCTTCTTCGGGGCATGGGCCGGCTCAGTGATCAAAATCATACAGACGGGGATAGAGGGTCCCAGACAAGGGGCCGATGAGTTGTACGAGCTGCTCAGGGACGTTTTGGTGGTGAAATGATGGAAATGACGCCTTTCCTGGGCATAACCCTGATTTCGATTGGCCTTTCCCTTCTTATATCCATAATCTACAGGGTGCTGACCAAGCCGGACGAGGTGCGCAAGATCAAGGACGACATGCGATTCTACAAGGAAAAGATGAGCAAGGCCCAGAAAGAAGGTAACAAGGAGCAGGCCAGCCAGTATGCAAGCGAAATGATGCGTGCGAGCCAGGCGCAGATGAGGCACAGCATGAAGCCCATGATGGCCACCATGCTGGTTTTCATACTTTTGCTGGGCTGGCTGAACAGCAACTACGGGGGCGTGAGCGCTGATCTGGGAGATAACCCGGATGCAACGTTCAATTACGGCGGTGCCGAGTACAAGATCTATTATGAAAAGGCAGAAGAGAACGGCCAGTCCAGCTTCAAGGCAGGGGTCGATTTCAACGACGACGGGGAATTCTCCCAGGACGAGGTATTCTCCCAGGACGAGGTATTCTCCTATAAGGGCGCTTACTGGCGGGCCAAGCCTGCGATGGAGGGAATGATGTTCTTCGCGAGCGAGCGCGAGAACGCGGTCCATTTCGAGATGTTGGTCGCCCGGTTGCCTTTCATGCTGCCTTTCATAGGGAACTACCTGACATGGTTCTGGTGGTACATCTTCATCAGCATACCGGCAACCATCGTGTTCAGGAAAATACTGGGTGTGGAATAGGCAGACTTTTAAATGCAGAACATAGTAAATTAATAAAAAGTTTCCAGAACAATAAATAACCCCTTGGTGATTCAAATGCCAAAGCCAGCGCAAAGGTCGAGATCCTTCAGGAAGAAGAAGATCAACACGCCCAGCGGCAAGGCTAGGATCCATTACCTGAAAAAGAGGCCTGGCCCGGCCAGGTGCGCGGTGTGCAAGAAACCATTGCATGGGGTGCCCAGCAATCTGCCGGCCAGAATCAGGAAATTGACTAAAACGAAAAAGAGACCTAGCAGGCCTTACGGAGGGAATCTGTGCCCTGCATGCACCAGAGAGGCTATAAAGTCCAAAAACTTGGCGAGGTGGGAGAAGAATGCTTAGTATAGGTAGGATATGCGTGAAAACTGCAGGCAGGGAGGCCGGCAAATTTTGCGTTGTTGTGGATGTTCTCGAGGACGGGTTCGTTCTCGTCACCGGCCCGCTGGCCGTGACGCACGTCAAAAGAAGGAGATGCAACATCGAGCACCTGGAGCCGACGCCCGAGGTCATCAAAATCGCAAAGAACGCCAGCGATGGCGAGATAATAAACGTGTACAAGAAACAGGGGATTTTCGAGAAACTGGGCACAAAGCCGCCAAGCGACAAGGACATGGAGTTGGCGAAGGAAAAGGAAAGGAAGAGGGCGGTGGCAAAGAAAGGGAAGCCAAAGGAGCCAGAAGCCAAGCCGCATGAAAAAGAAAAGGCGGAGAAGGCCAAACCCGAACCGAAAAAGGAAGAGAAGAAAGAAGAGCCCAAGCCCGCTAAGCCCGCAGAGAAAAAACCGGCCGACAAAAAGAAGAAGAAAGAGAAGCCCAAAAAGAAAGAACACAAGGAAAAGAAACCGGGAAAGAAATCCAAGAAAAAGCCGGAGAAGCCTGCCAAGGCAAAGAAAGCAAAGGGAAAGAAGAAATAAGTTACGTGTTGCTCGAAGCCTGCAAAGCCTGCAAAACATGAAGATGGGCAAAATAAGCCGGCAAAGGCGCATAAAAAGGATGCCAATTTTATCCGTTTTTTTTGTAAAGCTTTTTATTTCTTTTCAGTAACTAAGATTTGATAATTATGGATCTCATAGTTTTCGACATGAACGGCCCGCTAACGGAGAAGAATCTGGCTTACACGCTTAGCAGAAAATACAGGCCGGAAGGAATGTCATATTGGGAGAAATTCAGGGGGGGCAGCCTTTCAGCTGCAGACACCGTTGTCAAAGTGGGAGCCACACACAAGGGGCTTCCTTTCGAGCTGATGGAGGAAGAAGCCAAATCTATAGCCTGCACCGATGGCGGAAAAGAACTCGTGGAAAATGTGAGAAACGACTTCGGGATATTGATAGCGACAATCGATTACGAAAATCTCGCAAGGAAAATAGCAGGAGAATTGGGCATCCAGAACTACTTCGGCAACAAAGCGATTTATGACGATGGGACGCACACAGGGGAAATCCAGGTCCCGATCATTGACGGAAAAGAGAAGGCAGAGCATGCAAAACAGTTTAAAGAAAGGGGAGGTTTTGCGCGGTTGATATCAATAGGAGATGACATGCCATGCTATGAACTTTTCCGGATATCTGATTTATCCTTTGCATACGATTCAAAAAGCGAGGAACTCATGGAAGTTGCTACCCACCGAATTGAGGGTGGCGATCTCCCAAAAATAGCAGAATTTCTTTAGTTTATAATGTTATGACTATTTTACATGCTCCTCGAGGCGCGCAGGACTTCTATCTCACCGACACCGTCTATGGACCTGATCTTCTCCTCAAGCTCGTCCTGCTTGCCTCCCGCATCCGGGATAATCGTTGTGAATTTCAAGGCGCTGAGCCCGAAGCCTATCGGCTCTTCCTCGAGCCTTTTCGGGTTGAGATTCTCCAGCCCGGCCTTCACGTGCCCGAATTTCTCAGGGCTGGCGGGCAGAATTTTATAGACTATTATCACATCTCCCATACAATCACCAATCAAGGACCCTCGAAGCCGCACTTCGGGCACTTGTATTTGTTCACCAGTTTCCTGCACCTCTCGCACCTGATGATGGTCTCCTCTCCGCACGCCGGGCAGGGAAACCTGACCCAGTAGCTCTCCGTTTCCACCTTCTTCCCGCAGGAAATGCATTTCAACGCCATATTCAGCCTCAAGACTAATTTTACTTAATTTGTTAATAAAGTATATAAAAGAATGGTTTCGTGGCTCAGAATACTTTTTTAATATTATTGATTAACGGGCCCGCCCGGATTTGAACCGGAATCGGAACCTCCGCAAGGTTCTAGGCTATCCAACTACCCCACAGGCCCATTTCAACAAAATAATCCCTGATTTCTTCAAATCTCTTCAAATGTTTAAAATTATTTGAACCTATCTCATTAAACCATTTCTCTATTTGCACAGGACCATTAAACTTTAGGCAATATCCCTTTGAATATAATGCTGGAAAAAAACCAAGTTTTTCGCTTATTTCTTGAACTTCTTGTAAGAGAATGTTTGATTTTATAGTAATTTGCAAATGTGGATATGATTTATTTCTATTTAAGTAAATACAACCATCAGTGTCAAATATCCCTCGAAGAAGTGATTCAAATATATCCCTTCTTTGGCAATTTTTTATCATATCTGGTACTTTGATAATCTCCGCTTTTTTGCCAATAGGCAAACCTAAAACCTTGCTCTTAAAAGAATATACAGCCTTCGAACAAAACTCAATTCCGCATATAGGTCCACGCTCAAGCAAATTTAAATCGAGGTTAAAAAGCCTTTTATACAGTGGTAAGACAAAATTCAAAAAGTACTTCTTTTCATACTTGGAACCTCTAATTGAGAAATAATATTTTTTATTTGGTAGTGTACCATCACCAATATGCATCCCAATTTCTTCGGCTAGTAATGGAATCAATTTATTTGGTAATATTATTTTTCTATATTTATCAAAATTGCTATATACAATCCCTCTATTATCAAAAAATATTTCCTTAGAATTTTCAAATATATCCTTATTCTCGTCCATTCTTTCGACAACTTCTTTATAACTCTTTTTATATCTACCGATTGATATGGAACGAGAGTGGATTTTTTTATGCATTTTTATCCATTTTTGTAGCATTTCCCCAGTTCTTTTACCACCTTTTGATTTAATTTTTTTCAAGTATGATGCTTTGAATTTCGATTTCAATTTATTTTGAGTTATTATTCCACCTTTCCTTGCACCCCAGTTATCATTCTCTGCAGCGACAATTTCTAGTTTATTTATATAATCTTTTGGAATAATCTGTGAAGGTATATACCGCTTACCACTTTTCCACTTTTTAATAGCACCTAAATTTACATCCATTTCTTTTGATAATTCAAATTGATTATTCACCCCGAATCTTTTTTTCAGTTCTTCGAAAAGCTCAATTCTAGATTTTTTACTTATTTTCAATCTCATATGTGAGATATATTTTTATACTATTTAAGCTTACCGTGGGACCCATCCCATCATTACCAGTTTGCATTATTATTTCCCAAATCAAAACATTGATAAAAAAATTATATAATAATGGAATCCCTGGCGGGCCCCCTTCAGTATTTCTTTATCGCATCAAGCTCTTCTTCTGTCAGCTCGTATTCCTCTGCCAACTCGGCCTTCTTGAGCAGCATGAAGCGCAGGTAAGGGAGGTATTCCCTTTTTATGACACGCGATGAGCAGTGCAGGCGCTCGCCAAGCTTTCTGGACAAGGAGCCCAGCAGCGCCCTTTTTTGCCTTGTCTGCCCTAGTCTGACAAGCCTGTAAGGAGCCTTGAACGGGACAAACCCGTGGTGCTCGTCCTTGAACAGGGAAACCCCTGACATCAGGTCGATCATGTAGGCCTTGAATCTCCAGTTCTGCTGCTTGAGGACGATGGACCTGAACAGATTGGCCTTGGCCAGCAGTTCATAGCCATCTGCCAGCGAACCGATGTCCTTGTACGCGAGCGCGAGGTTGCTCTCCAGCCACCAGAAAACCTCGTCCGGGTCTTTGCCCACTTCCCGGATCACCTTCCTCGAGGCTTTCAGCGACCCCGAAAAGAACAGCGTCGGCAGGACATTCAGGATGGTCCTCTCCCTTTCCCTGTATCCAAGGGCATCCAGGTCGTGCTCCGTAACAGAGTCGTGCCCGGCCGACAGCAGTTGCAGGTCAAGCAACGCGGACCTGATGTCTCCAGACGCCCATCTCGCCAGGTCTTTAAGCACCCCGTCGTCGGCTTTTACGTTCTCCCTTTTCGCAATCTCCCTCAGCCTCTTGGCTATGCTCGGATAGGGTATCCTGTTGAATTTGACCATGGTGCAGTACTGCCTCAACGGCCTTAGCTTGGGTTTCCATACGTCATTCGCGGACAATATTATCGGGAATTTTGAATTCTTTATTATCTTGACTATGCTCGATCCCGCGCCCCTCTCCCTGCCGCTTATGCCGTCAACTTCGTCTATGAGTATGATTTTCCCAGGGTGGAACAGGGTCTGCTGCCGCGAGCTCTGGCCCAGCAGCCCCTCGAGTTCTTTCCCCGTTCTCGAATCGGACGCGTTGATTTGCACGAGCGCCCAGTCCCTTTCCTGGGCAGCAACCTCGGCCAGCAGGGTTTTGCCCACACCAGCCGGCCCGTGAAACAGCAAGGCATGCCCAGGTTGCCAATTGTCGAGAAAATCGAGAGTATCGAGTATCGCCCTCTTCTGGCCTACCACATCTTCTACTCTTTTGGGCTTGTGCTTTTCGGTCCACAACTGCATGCCAGGCACCTCAACAGAACCTCAATAGATATAGAAATTCCAGATTATTAATATAGATTCGGGACCAAAAATAAACCGTGGGCCTGATGGACCTGGAAGCTCTTTTGTTCAGAATCATTGTAAAGTTGTTGGCGAGCACATTCCTGACTTTCGCGGTAGTTTTCATACTCGTTTCCGTTGTCGGTTTACTGATACAGCTCATTCCATGCCTCATCAGGGGCAGAATCGACATCGATCCGTTGTCCATCCTGCTCATCTCCGTCTCCGTTGCTCTTCTCGCGTCAGGTCTGAGAATAGCGCTTATGAGAACATTCTCGCGAATCAAAATATAGCCTAAATATAGCCTAAACTTTTTATTCAGAACAAAGCAATAATCAATATGGACATCAAGGTGTATCTCAGCTTGCTGTTCCTCATATTCATCATACTCTTTCACGGCGGGAACATGATGTTCAAGGGCGTGGAGCTCAAAAGCCCTGAAATTTACAACGTAGGCTTCATGTTCGTGTTTTCCGGGTTCATATTCTCGGTATTCTGTTTCCTGCTTGTCCTGTGGCTGTTGCTGAGGCAGCGCGAACCGGTATAAAAAGCCAGCAAACAAATAAACAGACTTCAAAGCCCGAGCAGGCTTGCTAGCGACTTGCCCACTTCATCGAAAAACCTGGAGAAATCAAACTCGCTGTGCGTGAACAGGCCGGCACCGATTCCAGCCAGGTCGGGACGCCATTCAACCACGGTCACGCAAACCTTGCCGAAAGCGACGCTCGTGCTCAGGGATTCATTGGTTTGGTCTTTTTCCTGGTCTGCGGCGGTCTCGCCGTCGTCCGCAAGAGCGGTGGGCACAGCCGCAGAAACCACTAAAATCGAAATTAACGCGGTTAAGACAAAAGCAAGGGCTTTCATATTGAGATTTTGGGTGCAAACACTAATAAACACTACCTATTTTTTTCGGTTTAGCTACCTTCTATCCCCGATATCGACGCTGTTCCACACATAAATCCACAACAGCAGCATGAAAACCGTGAAAAGGAGCTTGAGGTCTATCAGGGCTACGGCGATGTCCAGTTCGAGAGTCACCTCCCTGGCGGTTCTCCACACCTCCCCCCACTGGTATGCCTCAACCGAGAAATGCCACAGGAAATAAGCCAGCACCGGCAGCAAGAAGAGCAGGAAGCTGCTTGCCCATCTCCTGTGACGCCAGTAATGGTAAACGGCGAGGGATAACCCTGCGGCAACAGCAATGGTGACCCCGGCAACGGCCAGCTCGTTCATATTAATAATAACAAAAGGGTATTTTTATTTTACGTACTAATAATTACCAAGCCAGGTCGCCATAACCAAAAGATGACGGTCTGTATGAAGATACGGGTGGTTCTTTTTTAGGCCCTTCACCCTTCCTATAAATCACTTCACCCCCTTGGCCATATGGCGGAAATGTCTGCCCGCTGCGGCCAAGAGTTCCTAAACCAGTGAAATCTACCGAAGAATTTTCAAGGTATCTTTTTTGCTGACGAATCCTTGCTTTGTAATCCCCCCCTGGCGGGGGCCTGTTATAAAATCTCGTCTTCGAGTGTCTCCTCACCCTGTTCTTTGGCATGAAATCACTTCACCGATCCTGAATACAAGTATTTGGCACCAAATTTTTTAAGCTTAATGTTTGAACCAAAAGACGTTGAGTATCATAAATCTGCGGGGCCGTGCATGTGTCTATACAATGAAGTTACCCTTTCGATGGCCCCATGAATATCGGTGGTTGCGTCTATGGCCTCTTGAATCACTTTCCTGATATCATCCTCCGAAAGGTCTGGCGTTTTGGAAATTCCCTCCCCGCACGCCTTGACTACGCCGCCTTTATCATGTAAAAATCTTTGCAGGTGATTGGAAACAACATCCGGGTTGTAAGCAACCGTTTTCCTTGCCAGATCAGCAAGAATTGCTTCAGGCGGACTTGTAAAATCACCAAGCTTACCAAAATCAATTCCCAATCTTCTTGCCAAATCAACATAAAACAAAGATGCAAGCGTTAGACCTTCCGTTGAGAAATCCCTATACAATTTGTGAGTATCGAAATCGGTAAATGATACGTTTGCCTTTTTGCCATCATAAACCGCAACGAATTCTGACTGTATCGACCCGGGAGTTAGATCAACATCGCCTATGAAAATAACATTTTGCCCTGTAATTGGTGCCTTCTTTGCAACGGGAGCATCCATGAACAATATATTTGCGTCCAATTTAACATCAGACATCCCTTGCTTGACATGGTTCGGATTTGACGAGTTAATAACCAGCAATTTTTCGGAACCTAGATAGTCTTTGATCATCGGCAGAATTTTCACAAGTCTTTTTCTCCCGGCCCTGTTAACGACAATAACGTCAGAATTTCTCGCGACGAATTTAATGGATTTTTCATCGTCTCGCGCCACATGGGTATCATAACCGCAATTTGTGTAAAAATCACCCACCAGCTTATTTAAGCCCGCTGTGCCTCCAACTATGCCAATCCTTCTTATATTAGGCTCGAAGAATTCGTAGAACGGGTAACAGCCAAGTAATACGTGATCCGTTTTCTTCCCGATACTGCCTTGTTTAAGTTTGGATAAAAAAAGCTGAACATTTTTTTCAGAGCGATGGCCAATGATATCCAGAAAAACGGTTTCGTAATCCGTGCCTGTCGGTTTTGTATATACGTATTTGACCACAGTCCCGCAATCGTTTGCGAGGTCTAACAATTCACCGGATAGATTCCTATAGGTTCTGCAAGGTTCCACAGCAACCGTTGTGACATCCGTCGTACCCTTTTTTGATCGGCCATGCCTAATTTTTCCAGACTTGATGAGAAGGAACCTGGTCTTGTTTGGAGTGACATTTGCGATATCTTCGTCAAATATATCGATTCCAAATTCCTCAAATCCTTGCCTTGCACCAAGAGCTGCTGCAAATTCGTATCTGGGTTCTCTCGCGGCAACGAGCTCCATTCCTCTCGCAGTGCTTTCGATATATTCCCATTCAGCGTTTGGATGATGTTGTTCAAGATATTTTGAACACTGCTGCAATGCCACATCTTTGGATGCCACCTTATTTACTTTTTCACTATCACACACGCCCCCGATGCACATCGTGATTGGAACGTTGATGGAATCCACTATTCTCACATTGTGGGATTTGGCAAATTCGTAAAGACCTGCCACCACATCAGGTACCCGGCCTCCATAAAGGTTTTGGATGGTAACAACGCCTGAATCCACTTTCCCTTCGGATACGGCTTTTATTACCCCGAGATTGTTTTTCATCCCAACGAGGGGAGAATCAGGATTTTCAGAGCCAGGATAATATCTGTCCACGATACCCCTGCCTGCTACGTGTGTAAAAGTATGTTTTGGGCCAAGATACCCAACCTTTCCGAGTTCGATGCCTTTTGGGACACTTTCTGACATAAATAAGAAGTGGTGTATAGTTTTAAATTCATTACGATTACCTACTTAACAGTTATAATACATCCGATTTAAGGGCGAAATTAACAAGCCAAGAGCCAGGACCATCAAAATACCTAGATAGAAGCTAGACCTAAAGAACTTAAATCAGAGAAATAACTGATTTCAATAAACAGCCGGGGAAATCTGGAATTGGTGAGAGAATGAACATAGCTGACAAAATAATTACTTTGTTCTTATTGATGTTTTCTACACAGCCATAGAACCGGCTTTGTGTGATAAGTCCGTTCTGTGTAAAAAGTCAGGGGTTTGTGTAGAAAGTCTAGGTTGCACTTTTATTTACTCTTGTTGTTTGTTCATTATGAAAAAATCATGGAATTCAGTAAATTCAACTATTAGAAAGTCTGACATCCTGGTAATCGTTTTAGATGCGAGATTCATTCACGAAACGGTAAATGACGAAATTATCGCAAAAATCAAAAATCAAAATAAGCCATATTTCTATGCTGTTACCAAGACCGACCTGAAGGATAATATCGATGAAAGCAGCATTCCAAGGCCATATGTGCTGGTGTCAGCAACCAACCGTAGTGGAAAATCAAACCTCAGGGAAAGGATATTCATAATCGGGGAAAGGAAATATGGGAAAAACTGCTCCTTGAAAGTTGGTGTACTCGGGTATCCCAATGTGGGTAAATCATCGATCATTAACATGTTGAAGGGGAGAAAATCTGCTTCTACAAGCATAATTTCAGGACACACGAAATCGGAAAAATTTATTCGGACTGAAAAAAGAATACTTTTAATCGATACTCCTGGTGTTATTCCGTATGGTGAAAGGGATAGATTGAAACATCTCCTCATAGGCTCAACCGATTTCGATAGAGTTAAAGACCCGGTCGACGCCTTGGAAAACGTAATGAAAAAATATCCAGGTGTCATTGAGAAATATTTCGGAGTTGGCCCCGAAGATGATCACAGTGAGACCATTGAAAAAATTGCCCTAAAAGCGCATTTATTGAAAAAGGGCGGACTGCCTGACGTTCAGAGAGCTGCAAGAATGATAATCAGGGAATTTCAGAAAGGCAAATTGAGATTATAATCTTTGTTTTTAACGTTGATTCTTGCTTGCTGAAATCCAAAATGTAAAAAAACCTAAAATCAATTACTGTTGTTTAAAGAACGCGCCTAATTAAAATTCTCTTCTTTTCGCGAAGCATTCTTTGCAATATACCGGCCTGCCTTCTGTCGGTTTGAACGGAACTTCACATTCTTTCTTACATTCCGCGCAGATTGCCTTGTGCATTTCTCTCGGACCAAAATCCCTTCTGGGGCCTCTGGATCCGCGATTGCCGAAATTTCCCATAATATCTCCTCCAATTGAGGCGAAAAGAGAATGAACTCCAGACGCCCATTGCCCCTTCTTGAACTAATAGCTTTATAAGCGTTTCAGCAAAAATCGTTTTTGTGTAAAAAGTGCCTTCTGTGTAAAAAGTCAACGTTTTGTGTAAAAAGTGGAAATGTGAGCAAACATTTATTCTAAAAAATCAAAAGGAGCATCAAGTTCACAACCTCTCAAAGTTTCCAGAACCGTTGTACAATAAATAGTTAGGGAGGCACCCTAACAAATATGATTTCTACACAGCCAAATTTTTAAGCTTACTTTCGATGATAAAATTAATTGGGGTTGGTTCAAAAATCGAAGGATACATGCTTCCATCAGCTTCATTAAACGGGCATCTAAATACTATAAACAATTGCAAACAATAAGTGTGCAGGGAATCGAATGGAAACGAAAGTGGTGTTGAAGTCTCTGGGAACTTGTTTGAAATACGCCGGATTTGTTTTTCTCGTCCCTATAATAGTTGCAATCATATACGGTGAATACCATTCTATCCAGTACTTTTTCATTGGCTTTTTGATATCCTTTATCTTGGGGCTTACCCTTGAAAGGGCATTCTACACCGAACAAGGAACCAAGTTCAAGGAAGGGATGGCCACGGTTGCGATGATCTGGCTGGTGGTGACGCTGATAAGTACGATACCTTTCGTTTTCGTGGAGAATGTCCCTTTTGTGGACGCCCTGTTCGAATCAATGAGCGCCTGGACAACAACCGGTTTCAGCTTGCTGGACCTGGAAAGGACGTCCAAATCCATACTCTTCTGGAGGAGTTTAGAGCAATGGGTCGGGGGCATAGGCATAGTAATCCTTGCTTTGTCGGGTTTGTTCAAGACCGCCAACACCCTGTACATCATCGAGGGGCATGAAAGGATAAAGCCCAATGTAATAAACGCCTTGAAGACCATCTGGTGGATATACATTTTTTACACGATTGTCGGCATCTTCTTGCTCTTCCTTGTCGGCATGCCTTTGTTCGATTCGGTCAATTATGCCATGACGGGGATAGCAACCGGGGGCATGGGGGTGCATCCGGAAAGCATAGGCCTGTACGACTCTTTCGGGATAGAGGTTGTCATGATGCTCATAATGGTGCTGGGGGCCGTTTCCTTTTTCATGCACTATCAATTGATCGCGGGGGACAGGAAAAAAGCGCTCAAGGACACGCAAACCCTCACCCTGATAGTGCTCATTATTGTGGCAACCTTGCTGTTGCTGCCTTTCCATTCCTTGAGGGCAGGTGTTTTCCACGCGGTCTCGGGCATAACGTGTTCAGGATTCCAGGTGCAGAACCTGACCGGATGGGGCGATTACTCCAAGTCTGTGCTTATTGTTCTGATGATTTTCGGGGGAGCGGCGGGTTCAACGGTGGGGGCTTTGAAGCTCAACAGGGTTCTGATATTCTTCAATACGATCAGTGATAACATAAAGAAGTTGCTGAAGCCCAGGCTTATCCCACCGATGAGAATAGGGAATATCAGTTATACGGATGAAGAGGTCCAGGCGATTTTCAAGTTCATAGGGATTTACATAATTTTCCTTGTGTTTTCCAGTTTCGTTCTGATGTTCCATGGAAACTCGGCGGTTGATTCCCTGTTCCAGGCCGCTTCGGCCCAGGGGAATGTCGGATTGTCCGTCATACCGGAATTAAGCATAATAAGCAAGACTGTCCTAATATTTAACATGTGGATTGGAAGGCTGGAGATATGGTCCGTGCTGATATTCATCATTTACGTCATAAGGGGTAGATAGGCTATGAGGATAATGATAGTCGGCGGTGGCGAGATCGGGTCGGGGCTGACAAAATCCCTGTCCAAAAAGAAGCAGGACATCGTTTTGATAGAGAGGGACGAGGACTTGTGCAAGGCCCTGGCCGACGAGCTGAATGCGACGGTCATACACGGCGATGCAACCGAACCGGATGTTCTGGAAGAGGCGGGGGTGAAGGAAGCCGATGTGCTCGTTGTTGTCACCGGCGAGGATGAAATAAACCTGCTGGTCTGTCTTGTTGCGAAGGAGCTTACCAATGCGGCTATAATAACAAGGGCCACGAAAGAGGAGTACAAAAAAATATTCCTGAAAATCGGGGTCAGCAATGTGGTCTCCCCCGAAACATCAACGGTTGAAGAACTAAAAGGCATGATACTGGAGCCGAATATCGTTGATATGGCAATCATGCACAAGGGCCAGCTGGATTTGCTCGAGTTGGAGGTTAAGAAGAAATCGAAGGCCGCGAACAGGGCGGTGGTGAAAATCGAGCTTCCCATGGAGTCCCTCGTGGTTGCGATAAAGAGGGAAGGCAGCTTTATCATACCGCAAGAAACGGAAAAGCTGAAAGTGGGGGACAGTGTCGTGCTCATAGTGAGAAAAGACGTTGAAGAGAAGGTCAGGGAAATTTTCGAATAAAGCAAAGACGCGATATACCGAAGTACGTTTTAATGCAAAGCCCCATATTACCGGTTCGCATCCTAACCGTGGGAGGGGTTGCATCCTTTTTTGGACGGAATAATAAAACTTCGAACCCTAAAGGTACCGGCTGTTTAGAAATGATCTGTTAAGTTGATAATTTTTATTTAAATTAATTTTTGATTGATCATTTTACGAAGAAAACCCACCAAATTTTTCTGAGAAGAACCCAAATTTACCAAATTTTAATACGTTTTCTACACAACCCCTTATACACAAAACGTTGACTTTTTACACAACCTCCGCCCCCGACCAGCCTTGCACAAACCTCCCCAGCTTGAACAAAAACTGTCGCATGGTGCCGGAATCCTACTGAAATCGTCAATAATGTCTAGCCCGGAAATTGAATTAACAGGCCTTCCCTTCATTATACCGTTATGCCGTTTTTAATTAGTCATTTTTTTGCAAAAATCGACATCAATCGACCCACACTAAGCTTTATAAGTAGTAATATTAACTATTAATAAGTGATTAATATGAATGAATATGCTGCTGCCGGACGGGCTGGAGAAATTGGAAGAGCGTATGGTCTTTTTGACTGTAGCTCACCAATAGGAGCGATTGAAGCAGATATACCTCTGATTCGTGAACTTGTTCTAACTCCGCCAGAAGTGGGGCTTTCTCTAACGGAGGGCGATCCAACCCATGGTTATAGGTACACATTAGGGGTGGCATTTCCTAGTGCGAGCAATAGAGCGGCCTCGAGTGAGGCAGTCGGTGCTCTTAATCAGATTTATCAATCCCCGCATTTTAGGAGAGGAGAACCTTTCGTAGGCGAGATTGTTCGTTAAGAAAATGGAAAATATCTTTGCTACTTTTATATAATTTTTAAACAAAATGGACTTATTACACAAAGCCAAATTAACCGAAAGCTTTAAATATTAGATGTTATAAATATATAACATAAAGTTAGAAAAATATAATAAAATATTATGTATGATTAACATGCACGGCGATGGCGTGAAGGAAAAGAAGAGGATGCGGCTGGTAAAGATAGGGGCAACTGTCATGGCAGCACTGGTCATAACGATGTGGCTGGTCATAGTATCCATCGAGATAAGATCGGGCCCGGTTTCCCCGGTATTCTTCATAACGCTCGTGCCATTGTTCTTCATCATAGCACTCCTATTGATAGTGGTGAGAAGGCACGAGAAAGCCGTCAAAAGCGGGATTCCACTTACAGATGAGCGGTCAGGCGCGATTGACAACAAGGCAGGAAGGTACACCGTAACGGTCATGACATTTTTCCTGCTCGCGTCGGCCTTATACCAGCTGTTCATGGAAGAGCTGGGGCTTCCCGACATTCTGCTGAGGCATTTCATATGGTTGGCGTTTTTCCTTATGATGGGAGTCTTCGCAGGATTCAAGTGGTACTTCGGCAGGGAAGAGCTCTGATTTGATGAAGTCGAAGATCAGGGAGCTGAGAGCGAGGTACGACATGACCCAAGAGGATCTGGCAAGGAAAGTAGGAGTTAGGAGAGAGACTATTCTTTTTCTTGAAAAGGGGAAATACAATCCTTCTCTCAAATTGGCCCACGATATTGCAAAGGCTTTGAAGACGAAAATTGAAAATCTTTTTATTTTCGAAGACGATTAAAAGTGCAAAGCCAGGACCGGAGCTTTGTGTAGAAAGTAAGGAAAATCGTTGACTTTATACACAAGAAGGGCACTTTTTACACAAATGGCACTTATTAAACAAAGCCGGATTTTTTTGTCATTTCCAACCACTTAACTTTTGGGTGGATTCTTTCATTCATAGTATAACGTCATGAAATAGAATATTAAATACTTATTTCTTAGTAACTCTTTCCGCTTTGAATAACTTCTTTGCTGCTATAAAAACTACCAAAGCGATAATTATGAAATATATTAAGTCTGAAAGGAATGCACCCCAGGATATTTCTATTGAACCGATAATTAATTTCGCAGTCTTCCACTCACCACCTGGAATAAAGGGTGTTATAACTGGCATGATAATATTACCAACGAGTGATTTTACGAGTGTTGTGGCTGCAGCACCAATAATAAATGCGATAGCAAGCCCAATTACCTTGTATTCCCTTAAAAATTCCATAAATTCGCTAATTAACCCCATTCAAGCACCTGTTTCAGTTTTGTTATCGATATATATATAAATTTTGTGATTCATGGATTATTTAACACATAAAATAAAATCATTTTATGGTTTAAATAAATCGCTGTCAACATCGACTTTTTAAACAAAAACCTGACTTTTTAATTAGGAAAGATAATTTTTATGCATGACAATCCCCCTAATCGAAATACCAGAGAGAATGAAAAAGAGGCCCATAACAGAATATTCTAAAAGATTTTCGGAATGGCTTGTAGGGATGAAAAGTTGTGAACATTACGGTATACACATAAAAAAAGATGTGGAAAAAGCACTTGGAGATGGTTATTATATAGAAGCCGTTGTGATGCTATCTTCTTTCATTGAAAGTATTGTGAAACATATGCTTTGTTTCGAGTTATGCCCAAATATTAAAAAATGTGAGGAAGTCCTCATAAAAACTTTATGGACGAATAGTAAAAAATGCTTGAGTTACGGTTTGGTTAATATTGCTCTTTGCGAGAAATTAATAAAATTTACCGATTTGAGGAACGAGTGTTTACATGAAGCGTATTTAAAACATTTCATATACATCGGATCTGGATAAGATCATCAATCTTTACAATGATATACTCCCTGAAATTTTGGAAAAGGAGGAAGATGCTTTTAGAAAGAATGAAAGTAAAATCATAAAAGAACTAAAGTGGGAAAGGAGTAAATCTTAAATCGTTACTTATCTCGACTTTTTACACATAATGAGCACTTTCTACACAAAACCGACTTATTAAACAAAGCCCCCAGGACCGGCTTTGCACAAAAACTAGTCGTCTGAACAAAAACTGTCGCTTGCCGCCGGAATCCTCCTGAAATCAGCAGCAAGGTCGAGTTCGAAGATGGCGTTCACCAGAACTCCGAGATTATGACACACGACCTTGCATAGCATCTCGTTGAACTGGGCCGTGGTGTCCTTGCTTCTCACATACGGCAGGAACTTTCTCTTAATCATCGAGAATGAGCTTTCCACGTTGGATCTGCGGTGATAATACATCTCAAAGGTCTTCTGCCTGTCATGGAAGAAAATCATCATCTCACGCCACGCTGTGCGTTTCTTCTTGTATTCTATGACTGCCTTCATAACCATATTCTTCTTCGGCTTGATGAATGGGACTGCACCAATCTCTTCTGCGACTTCACAGTTCTCCTTAGACAGGTATCCCGCATCAGCATAGATGTGCTTGACATCAAATCTTTTTGCGGTCTCCCTCATAAGATTCGGGAAAAGAGGCGACTCGTGGTCTATTCCACATTTTACTTCTGCTGAAGTTATGATATTGGTTCTGACACCACAAACTATGTGAAGCTTCTTGAACATCTTTCGCTTTATCGGTTTGGGTGCTGCCTGGAACCAGCCTTTCTTTTCAGCCCAGTTTCTCTTAAATGTACCAAAACCGGTAGCATCTATAGCAAAGTTGTTCTCTACTCCTCTAAAGGGCATTGCAAGGATTTCGTACAGTTTGTGAAGATAACCAGTAATCTCCTCGCTCCTCATATAGTTGTTGAGACTATTGAAGTGCGGCACTTCACGAATGTATCCAAGTGCTTTGCACATTTCTAGGTCAGGAATGCTTCTCCTGGAGCTGAATCCATTGAATACCTTGACCACGCAGCACTTAATCATATCATCGATTCCTATCGGTGGGCGTCCGTTTCCCTTATAATCATAAGGTATGTTAAGGTGATTAACAGCATCATTAAGGATACGCAACGCCAGAAGCTTTTCGCTGGTCTGAGCGATATTGTAAAGACTCCAGTTACGCTTATAAATCTCCTTTTCCTTACATTTAATTGTGGCTGGTGTTGTCTGCATGAGACTTCACTTCCATACATCCATGCGGCCGGCGGGAATTGCACCCGCTTTACCAAGATGGGAAGCCTGGTGGGTTCGCTAACTGCCCTACGGTCGCTCATGTTTTTCCTATGTATTGGTTATGTCATTTGTTCATAAGTTATTTACTTATATAATATATATGAGGGAAAGATTTATAAACTTATCGTTTATATATTATTAATTAAGGTGATTTCTATGCTTCAATACCTGCCAAAATGGATAATGAGGAGGCTAAAGATGTTATGGAACAATTTTGGCAGAGATACCTTCAGCTTCGATGATGCTAGGAATGCCTTGAAGGATGACGATTCCCGCATGGTGGCGGTTGTACTTTCCGAACTTAGTAGGTCGGGTTGGCTGCAAGTTAGAACTGATCCAAAAAACGCCAGAAGAAAGATATATTCATTTAAAACTCCTGATGTCACAGAACAAATAGTAAAGGTCGAGGTGGAAAGCTAATGTTCAAATTCGGTTTCGAACATAGTGATATGCTAGCAAGGGCCGGCGTAATAAAGACAAGCGAACTAGAGGATGAAATACTGACACCTGTTATGACACCTACATCGACAAACCTTAGAGATATACATGCACTTACAGTGTCTGACATAGGTTTTCAACACGAATATGAACATTTCCCGCATCCTATAGTTGAATTGAACCGAAGGTTCACAAAAAAGGGTAGCTTGGAAGCCCTTAAAGATGCAGATGTCTCCAACACATTTCAAAAGAATCTTAAGAGATCAGCAAACTCTATTGGTTTGGGGAAGCTTTCCATTTTCCGGCCAGTAGTAAGAAGAGAATTTAAGATCCCTCTAGAAATCAACAATATATGGGTACGTAGCCAACTGATGTCAGATATTGATATTGCAACTGTGATGGATCCTAGCTTTGATTCGTCCATTGAAGATTATGAAAGGGTAATCAATAACGCTATCAAGGAGAAGGATGAATACGGAACAACCCCAGCGGAGTTGATGCCCATTATAAGAACGGACATTTCCAAGGAGATTTTCAAGGCAAAAATTGAATTGGCAATTGATTATGGTCTTAAGGGTGCTGTTCTCATATATACATCACCTGCATATTCGCATCAAAACTTCCCATATCTGCTAACCATGAGGCAAAATCAAAACTTCTTTATACACATGGCAGATGTCGGGCAGAAATGGATGGGAAACAAGAAGACGTCACTTCCACACGTATTGCAATTGTTAGCAGATTCGATTTCCATAAGACCCCCCAGGGTACCATATGGAATTGTTGAGTTCAAATCAAAAATACCCGAGCTTTTTAATTACATAACGTGGGGTCTGGAATCCTATACCGAGCTTGACCGTTCAGGTACCAGATTTTCCAATTGTCCTATACACTTTGGAAGGAAAAGGATAGGAGATGCCATAAAGCTCTACGATTCAGCCGGACTCCTTTCAAAATGCAGAAGGCTGCATAATGTTTGGGAAGGATATGCAGAAATGAAAAACTGCAGGCAGCCCATGCTTGAAAGGAGTTTCAGAAGCTACGTGAGGAGCAAGAAATACGGTGCTGAAGCCGTATCGAAAATATTCAAGATAGACCTTAGGCAGAATACACTTCTCTCTTGATTTCACGAGAAGAGATAGCCAGTTGGATAAGCTCTGACATCGATTCATCGGTTTTTCTTCTGAATTTGGCGGCTCTCGCTCTCAGCATGTGGTTGCAGTAAAACCTGTTACATTTCCTGCATTTGTAATTCCTGGCATATTCTTCCAATTTTACGGCCAATTCCTCACTTCTTTTTCTCCACCTGTTTACTTGTCCCATTATTCCCCCCCAGTATCAGAACGATGACCTTTCTCCCATCACCATATTTTCTGCTTATCGGAACGAAACAGTGTGATGGATAAACCTTAACTTCTGATTTCACCCACTCTTCCACATTTTCGAATACCGTGCTAGTTTTTACTATTGGCATATATATAGATTATATATAATTTATATATAAATATGAATATAAATAGATTAAAGGCTATGTGATATTATGAGTGAAATCACTTCAGTTGACTTATTTTCCGGGCCGGGTGGTGTTGCTGCCGGTTTCAAAAGTGCGGGTATAAAAACAATACTCGCAGTTGAAAAAGTACAGTCCTGTATCGACACCTACAGGGCAAACCACCCGGAAACGCAAGTTATTCCTGATGATATTCTCAAAATCGGTGAAGGAAGGTTCGAGTCTCTGATTTCCGAAAAAGGGAAACCCGATATTGTATCAGCAGGACCACCCTGTGAGACATTCTCTACTGCTGGCCCGGGAACATCCAAAAGATACGACCATAAAAGGGATTTCCTTTTTGAAAGAGCCGTTAGATTCGCAGATATTTCGGGTGCTAAGGTGTTTGTTTTTGAAAATGTCCCCGGTTTCAAATCAAAAAGGCTGAAAGATGATCATCACCGTAAGATTTTCGATCTTCTTCTCGAACAGCTAGAAGATGCTGGATTTAAAAAATTGGATTACGATATGCTTGACTGTGTAAATTTTGGTGTTCCCCAAGCAAGGAAGAGATTTATTCTTATTGCAACAAGAAATGGACCAAAGCCAACACTTCCCCGTCATAGTGATCTATTGCCGTCAATAGTCAAATCATGGGATGCTTTATCAGACCTGCCCCAGATACAGCATTCGGAAACCGGGGAAAATTATTCAGATAAACCCCAGAATGAATACCAGGGAATAATGAGAAATCCGGCTTTCTGGGGAATATCAAAAAAAGAATGCAATCTTACATACCATATTGCACCAAAGCACAGAGAATCTACACTGGAAAGGTTTGGTTTAATCGAAAATGGTGAGGGTTTGAGGAATTTATTCATTAAACTTTCCGCAAAAAAAATCGCAAAATTACAGAAGAGGCACGTGCTTCCGAAAAAATGGTATATCCAAAGGAACAGGAGACTGATTCCCGATGAACCATCATTTACAATAACATCCCACTGCCTTGATGAAGTAATCCACCCCTTTCTGCACCGTGCACTTTCAGTAAGGGAGGCAGCCAGGCTGCAGAGTTTCCCCGACTGTTATGATTTCAGCGGTGGCCCGATAGTGACCCCTCATATATACGAAACACAGGATAAATACGAACAGATAGGTGATGCTGTGCCACCGCTTCTTGCACGTGCTATCGGACTGGCTATAGTTAAAATGCTATCTTCTTAGTCCGCAGATGGCCTCCAGGAAGGAGTGAGTCTTATTCTTGCCTGCGAATCCCACATCCTGGAAATTTCTTTTGCGTGCTTGATAAATTTGCTGTTTCCGTTGGATAATTTAAAATAAAATATAGTTCCATTGTTCCCGGTTTTGTCAGAAATGACATAAAAACCATGCCAATGATTCTTAGCCATAGAATCAAATTTTGGCAAAGACAAAAAGTTGTCAGTATCCAGACATATTACACAAGACCAGAAATTTCTCTCCATCATTTCCCGGCTGGGTCTTGTATTCATATTTAATCTGTCACGTATCGATGTTTTTATCTGCATAAGGCCGAAACACTTGTATTTTTCACCACCACCACGCAAACAGATAAAGAGATCAAAATCCTTACCTTTTATACATTCTCGTATGTCTCTGATGTCCTCTTTATCGTTATCTAATGTATCATTACCTATCATCTGCATTATCTCCTCACCAGTGAAAATTGTGATCTTATACTCTTCGAGAAGCGGGTTAAATGTAGCTTTTATTGTATTTTCAAGTGCCACACCGCTTGATCTTCTCCAGCTCTGGTCTGCTGATATTACAGCAGCTATCTGTCCTTCTTTGAGATTAGTACCTGCTCTTTCTGATGTAAAGAGTTCCCTTATTTGTTTCCATAGGGCATTTGGGTCCGTGTCCGTATTTTCAATCAGAAATGTTGAGAAAAATTCGCCTATAAATCTCGTTCTTTCTCCAGTCTTTTCAAATGAAGCGAGTTTTCTAAGGAATTTCCCTTTCTGCCCCACGGTCAGGACCATAATAATTATTAATCTATTTAATATATATGGTGGATGTGCACACACCAGAACAGAGAAGTTATAATATGTCCCGAATAAGGGGAAAATGGACCAAACCTGAGATTAAATTACATGGTTATCTCAAAGGGCACAAAATCAAACACAGAATGCATCCTAACATGTATGGAAATCCAGATGTATATATTAAAGATATAAATACCGTCATATTTGTTGATGGTTGTTTCTGGCATGGTTGCCCGAAACATGGACACATGACAAAATCCAACAAGAAATTTTGGGCGGCAAAAATTGACATGAACAAGAAACGGGACAGAAAAAACAGGTTAATACTTCGTAAAATGGGCTATAATGTAGTGAGATTGTGGGAACATGAAATTAAAGACATGACCAAAATCATATATAAAATTTCATGATTCATCGCCCTTTATTATCTTATTTTTAATATAATATTCAAAAAAATCATGCAGCCACAAATGTCTGCTAGCAACCTGGGATTTTGAACCTGCGGCCTGAATTATAAACTTTTCAAACTTATATAAGTTTTCATTTTTTGCATTAAATCCCGCTAAAGTCTCTTCCTTCAACCTTTTGTTAAAGCGATCAAAAAACTCGACAAAAATTGGTATTTTATCTTCTTGCTCATTTTTTATCAGTTCCTCTACAAATAAATAAACGGATACTGCCATGGCACGGTTTCTTATATCTTTGGTTCTGCTGCCAAGCTTGGCATATAGAATATCGAGATTATGACTGATTTGTTTTATGATACTGGACTCTTTTTCATACTTGTCGAGATTCTCGTATCTTTCAAAAAAGACCTTAAGATGGTCATATCTAGAATCATGGAACTGGCCTTCTATTGCCAGGGTCAAGGAATTTATGAATATTTGTGCACATACTTGTTCCTTTGCAAACCTTCTTTCTGGTATACCCAAATTCCTAAAGAACTGGTGACCTGTACTCTTATTACCGAGTCGGAATATTATGTCACGCATTTGCCCTTTCATCGCATGTAATTTTTCCCCAGCATTCAAAGGCAAACCCAATTGGAGTCTGATGAAGAGCATTCTAAGTTCATCTTCAGTGGCCTCTATTATCATGGTTACTGTGATTCCATATCTTTCAAATTTGTCTTTTTGTTCTGCGGTTAAGCCATCCCATCTCCTCCCTTTATATTTTATATCACCGTTGAAAAATTCCCATATTGTTTCTATCCTTTGCCTCCCATCAATGCAGTCATAGGTATCATTATCATTCTTAAACAGGTATATCTTAGGTACATCAAGACCTATCATTATTGAATCTATAAACCTCGCTTTATTTGCAGCTGTCCATAGATTCGTTTCTCTTTGGTACACTGGAAACTGGATAGAGTCTCTGTTATTGAATATGTCCAAAGTAGTCCACTCGTCAATATCCCGTTTCATGTAACACCCTCTTCCACTATACCATTGAAATATTTTAATTTGCCTATATTAATCTTTTCATCCTCTATTAATTTTCTGCCCTTGCACTGTAACCAAAATTTGAACGGGCTGAAATCTGTTTTATCCCCTATTGCACCTGCCCCGGAACACCCGGGTATGTCACGTAGTCTTACAACTTTACGTAAAAAACTATAATTATCAATTATTGTATTTGCCGGTTCATTATGAATTATTAACTCTATTCGATAAACACCGTTTCTATGTAATAGTTGAGTCCTGAACAAAAGGGAAAGGATTTCCCAATCGTTCTGGTTCAGAGAACTCCCTATGACTCTTATAACATCACAGTCGAACAGTTCAACTGCCTTTCCCCAAAGAATATTAAATGGATAATATGCAAATTCTTTATGAACTCCCGGTGGTACCCAAAGGGTTCTTCCATCCGAATCGCTTATTCTGCCTGCAATTTTAATCGGGGTTTCCATTACCCAGTCGAAAGAGCCGTGGAGTTTTATCAGAATTATTTTGTTACCGCCTTCATTATTGAAACTGGGGTTACATGAAAACCCGTAATCAATTTTATTGCCAAATTTTCTAATGGCCGTATCAATAACTATATCATAGTTTGTAGTAACGATACCGACCAATTCTTCATCTAATTCGCTAATATTATGCATCTCCATCAACGCCATTGTTAGAACAGATTCTAACCCACCTGTTCGCTTCTTTATATCAAGTCTGAATAGTTTTTTCAGATGATTAACAAAATTATTATAAGTCTCAACTTTCATCGAATCCAGCAGGGTTATGAACTGCTCTATGTTTTTCGGGCCTTCGGGGGCAAATTTATCAATAATTTCTTTATATGCGGGGTTTTTTTGGCACTCCTTGATTACTCTCTTTGTTACGGCTTCTATCAGTAAATCCTTTGGATCTTCAGCCAAACCTGCATGATTTCTTTCGGCCTGAGTGGCTCCTGCCCCTAAAAGGTATACTACCCTCTTCTTGTCTGGCATAATTCAAACTTATCAGACGGGTTAAAAAGTATATGTTTAAACGGCTTTGTAGAAAACATATAGGGGAGTCGCCTCCCACTGTTAATTATGGATAAACAACCAACAGAGGAGGCTGGTTCCCCATGGAGAGTTCTACGAACAGATTAATAAAGATAGCGGAGGCTATCGTGAAGATCTGCAGGAAGGCACGAATCCCTGCATACTCGTGCAGGAAGTCAAAGCACGTCTACAAACAGGAGCAGCATGTGGCAGTGGTCTGCCTGATGAAATACTTCAGGATGCACTACAGGGGCGTGGTGCAGCTTCTTGAGCTGACTCCCGCTATCATGAGAGTGATAGGGATCAAACGGATGCCCCACTACACGACGATACAGAAGTTCTTCAAAAGGTTCAGCTCCACAAAGGTAGAGTGTCTCCTAAGGGAAACTGTCAACCTGTTCGGGATAAACGGGTCCGTCCTTGCGATAGACTCGATCGGATTCAGTTCGAATACTTCATCCAGGTATTATGCGATGATAAAGTACAGGCAATCGGGGGGCGTGTGGAGAAGCTCCTACATCAAGAACGCCGCGTCCGTGGATACGGAAAGCCAGGCGATAGTTTCCGTTACGCCAAAGAAGGTGCATACGAGCGACTACATGGACCTGATACCCCTCGCGAAGAGGTCCTCGAGGGTCGTGAGCATAGGAACTGTGGTGGCCGACAGGGGATACGACTCGGAAGAGAACAACAGGTTCGTGAGGTACGGTCTGAAGGCGAGGAACGTTATAAGGGTGAGGACGGGAACTAAATGCAAGAAGCGGAACGGGAGGTTGAGGAAGGAAGCTGAGGCCAGCTTCGACTGGGAGACGTATTCCAGAAGGAACGTCGTTGAGATGGTGTTCTCGGTCATCAAGAGGAGGTTTGGTGATACGCTCTACTCGAGGAGTCTCAGAATCCAGAAGAAGGAACTGAAGCTGATGTGCATCGTGTACAACTTGCACAGGTATGTGAACAATGTCAATTGTTTAATCTGGAGGTATGTTTTCTACAAAGCCGTTTAAACACAATTTTATTAATTCCCCTATGAATCTTCATTCATGAGAACACATAAAATCGCATTGATACTGATAATCTCTTTTCTTTTAGCTTTGCTTTTCGTCATCCCTGAGAATATTGAAGCAAGAAGAGGCTGCTGTTCATGGCATGGTGGTGTCTGCGGCTGCAGATGCTGTGATGGAACCCCCCTTTCTGCTAAATGTGCTCCATATTACCCATCTTGCAACCGTGCACCGGCCTATCCCTCTATACCGAAAGTCACAACACCCACCAATTCGATAACACCAAAAACGACTATAGAGAGATGTGTAGCGAGTTTTATCGGTTCTACTTTTTGTAAAGGTGATGCTGTCTTTCAGAATCGTAGATTAAAGGATTGTTCAATAAACGAATATTTTATGAAATTCTGCCCCCTTAACACTATTTGCAAAGATGGTGAGTGTAAGAAATTAGAATACTGCGGGGACGGAGCATGTAACGGGGACGAAACCTGCGGAACGTGCGAAACTGATTGTGATTCCTGTATATACTGCGGAGATGGATCGTGTAACGGTGGTGAAAGCTGTTTATCATGCCCTCAGGACTGCGGACCGTGTGAATATTGCGGGGACGGTATCTGTCAAAACGGTGAAAACTGTACTACATGTTCGAAAGACTGTGGTTTATGTGACTATCCTTCCAACAACCATACAAAAAGTACTCAATCAGAAAATGATACCCAAAAGATGATCACTGGTCAGATTGTCGCAAAAAATCAAAATACCAACTCCCTTATTTCTGGTTTATATCAAGCCTTCAAGGAGCTGTTTTCATGGTTATGGATTTAATCATATGTCGTGTTTACAGTATCTCTGTATTATTGCCTCAAGCTTTTCTGCCTGTTCAGTCTCCCTATCCTTTCGGCTATCGATAATTCTTGTATCCTTATGTGTGGTCCTGATACTTCCAAAGGTCTTATCTAAAGCCCCTATATTTGTACCATCATGACGTCTTAGATAGATTGGTACAATTTTGAGCGATTCCTGATTAGCAAATTTTGTAGAATCTATAATCAAGTTGCCTTTTGGATTGAATGCTGCTACTATAATATCATATTCCTCATTTTTAGCGTGTTCTATATCCTTTTTCATGTTCTTCTTTATTTCAATCCAACCGTTGTATCTTTCCTGATAAGAATAAGGAACAAGATAGCAATAAACTACACGATTGTTCACAACCATTTCGACTAGTCTTTTCTTTTCACTCGTAATTTTTATATTCGCTTCGATATTCCGATATTCTTTAAGACATAGACGATAGAACTCGTTTATGGTAAATGTCTTTCCTGATGTGCCGGCTCCTATCAGTGGTATATACCATTTGACCATGAAAATGGTTATCGGAACAATTTAAATAATTGGGTTTAAACACCAATTTCTAGGTAATCGTTGAGGTGTGTCACTTTTCAAACAAACTCCACATATTACACAACGCCATTCCTATCATGGCAACTCTAAAACTAAATTAATGGAGGTAACACCTATGAGGAAAGACTTTGATCAGTATGTAGAGGAGAAGATCGAGAATAAGAAGAATAGAAAACTGATTCTGGAATTTATTAGCTACAGCTTGGCAACCGGCAAAACCAAAAGAAGGATCATTAGGTATCTTGATGCATTGGTCCCATTGAGCAACACGATTGGAAAACCATTCAAAAAGATGAAAAAACGGGATATGGAAGGATATATCAGGAATCTGATTGGAAGAGAGGATTATGCGGATTGGACGAAATACTCATATCAGATAATAATAAAGAACTGCTTTTTCCCCTGGTTGTATGGGACAGAGAAACCCGATTATCCGAAAGTGGTGAAGTGGATGAGACCGAAAAACCCCAAGAGGAACAATAAACTGCCGGAAGACATGATAAATGAGGAAGAGGCCAAGAGAATGATAGATGCAGCTGACAATAATAGAGATAAAGCCTTCGTTTCCTTCTTGTTCGAGAGCGGTGCTAGGATAGGGGAAATAATGAATATGAGAATAAAGGATGTCCAGTTCAACGGCGGTGTCACCCATGTTACTCTTGACGGGAAAACTGGGATGAGAAGGATACCTGTAATAAATAGCGGGATCTATTTATCAGACTGGATAAATAATCATCCTGAAAAAAACAATCCAGAAAGTAAGATTTTCTATAACAAACTGTCAGGAGACTTCGCCGAAAAAACAACGTACTGGCAAGTTCGTTGGCTGTTGCTGAAAACGGCGAGGAAAGCAAAAGTCACTAAAAAAGTGAACCCGCACAACTTCAGGCACTCCCAGGCGACACTGCTGGCGGGTAAGCTCACAGAACAGTTGCTGAAGATGTATTTCGGATGGTCGGGTGATTCGAGGATGGCAGCGACGTATGTTCATATGAGCAGCGAACAGCTTACAGATGCTGTTGTGGAAGCTCGTGGGATTGAGAATGGGAAGAACTTATCGATTGAAACCATTAGAGAGATTATCAGGGAAGAAATCAGTGGTGTCCTGAGGAAGTGTTAATATTAAATTTTGCCGATGTTGCAAAAATAATATTATGAATCCGAATAGCAACAAGGAAATATAAATCACATTATCAAATAAAATGATATGAAACTGAAAAAACCCCACGGCATTTCAATAACCATCCGTGATAGAAAGATGGGAAAAAGCAAGACATTTAGCCGTTATGAAACCACGCTTGAAAACGTTTACAGAAAAGTTAAGCGTGCCTTGAAATAAACCGGCTCTTTTTTATTCTGCGGGATTCAATTATATATTGTGACGTCATAATAGACGTCACGGTGATTTTAATGGGGGCGAAATTCATCGATGTCTGTTGCGGCTGCGGTGCACTTAGCCTCGGACTCAAACTGGCCGGATTAACTCCCGTTTTGGCGATAGACTACGAACAGGCGGCCGTAGAAGTTTACAAGGCGAATGTTGACGGAAATGCCTTCGTGGGTTACATAGAGTCGTTGCATCTTTCCAAGGGCGAGGCCGACATACTTGTGGGGGGACTGCCCTGCCAGGGATTCAGTACGATCGGAAAGAAAGATGTAAACGACAGAAGAAACTATCTCTGGGTCGATTTTCTCAGGTTAATGAAAGAGTGCGAACCCACCACCTTCTTGATCGAGAATGTTCAGGGCTTTCTGAAGACGCGTCATTTCAGAGTCTTCCTGAAGAAAGTTAAGAGCTTGGGATATTACACCCAATTTTACGTTTTAAACGCGGTGGATTACGGAATAGCTCAACACAGAAAACGGGCCATATTTTCGGGTTCTCTTAATCGGAAGCCAGAAACGCCCGAGCCCAGCGACGAGATTAAAACATTGAGGGACGTAATAGGGGATTTGCCTTTGGAGCCAGACGGGAAAAACGACCACAGTTCGAGAAACTTCACGGAGTATAGCTTGAAAAGGTACAGACAAGTACCGCCTGGGGGGGACTGGTCCGACCTTCCTAAAAGCTTCCAGTGCCTTTGCTGGAGGAAACTGAAAAGGCCCAACAGCGTGTTCGGCAGGTTGTTGTGGGAGAAGCCTTCAGTGACCATAAGAACTACGTTCTTACAACCGGAATGCGGTCGTTATCTGCATCCAGAGGCGGACAGACCGCTCACAGTGAGAGAAGGGGCACGCATCCAAGATTTCCCCGATCAGTTTTCCTTCTCAACGGTAAGTTCTTTACGAATGAAAGCGAAGTTGATAGGGAACGCGGTACCAGTAGGATTCGCAAAGGTTCTCGGTAAAGAGGTTCTACTGCCTACATTGTAATTTCTTCGTTATCCTCTTCGCAATGGCTTCCGCGTCTTCTCTGATTTTACATTCCCAGAATTCAAGAACCGTCCAACCCTCTCTCTTCAATTGCTTTATAACCTTTAGCCGTCTCTTTCGGTTGTAAGATACCTTGTTTCTCCAGAACTCGACGTTGGTAGACGGTTTTAGATTTTTCAACCGTTTACAGCTCTTGTGACCATGCCAGAAGCAACCGTCGATGAAGACAGCCGTTTTGTTTTCCCTGTTCACTATGTCCGGTCTCCCGAAAACATCTTTCGGATGCGTTTCGTAAGAAAGTCCGTATTCTTTCAGAAGATTCTCAATTTTTACTTCCGGTGCAGTCTTGAAGCTTTTAACCTTAGACATTACTTCGCTTCTTTTCTTCTTTGAGAAAACATCCGTCATAAGAGATTTTTAATCTTATTTCTTTTTAAGGGGTGGGCCTTTCACTTTTATTACCTTCTTCTTTCCCTTCTTCTTGAGCGGTCCGTATACGATTTTGCTGGATTCGTCTTTCTTCTTTTCAAGTATTTTTAAAAATTCTTCATGTAGGTTTTTCGCCTGTCTCCAGAGATCCTTATACGTAATCCTGTTAAGAGACTGGCTTTGGTTTATCAAGATTTTCGCGTCTTCGTTAAAGTCGTGAGCTATTAAAAAACCCGTTATGTCGGGAGGGGTTTTATCCAAGTACTTACATACGTACACTACGTATTCCTCTAATTGCTGTACCTCTTTTATCCCAGCTTTCAGCTTTGGCTTTTTTATCTCAACAACGACATACGTGCCCAACGCACCCAGACATACGAAGTCGGGTCTCTTTCTCAATTCCTCTTTGGTAAGTCTTCCCGCTTTCACCTCTTTCTCAAAATATTTTTTGCACATTTCGTTGAGCGTTTCCGAGAGTGCCTTGTCCGCTTTTATTATGTCGTAAATCGGGTGGATAAGCCAAGGATAGGTTTCGAGAAGCTCTTGCATGGTTTTCTCTGGAGTTTTCGAACTCTCGTAGTAGTCTTTTAACATGCCGATTAATTCTAGGCGTCCTTTTACGACTTGGCATACGTGAGTGATTTCCACCAAAGACCACTCCTCCAACAGCTCGGAAAATTCCTTAATGTCTTTAATTCCCGTTTCGTGTAATTTTTTCAGCAACAAAAAAACGTCTCTGTTTTCAAACGCCAAAAGGAAAAGGTCTATCATTAAGTCTATGGTTTTTTCCATTTGGGTTCCAGTCGCCTTTTCGATAATAACTTTGATGGATTTCTCTATTTCTTGACGATGCTGCGGAGCAAACCGCATAATCCGGCTAGTAAATCGAGGCTGGAGTTCCCACTCTCTTATTTTCTTGGTGCCAACCGCCTTTGCGTGTTCTTTGCATATCGCTTTTATTTTTTCTTGCCCCCAAGTTTCCAGAGCTTTACACTTTTCGGTATCCCAGCGAATCCCTCCTCTGTCAGTCGCTATTAAGTCTTTATCTTTCCTATCCAGCCACTCGGCTTCGATTTCTCCGTACAAATACGCGGTGTAAATCTGACCCGTGAAGCCTTTGCTGATATTAAAATCCGTGTTCAACTCAACGGTTCTTCCCTTCGCTATTATAGAAACGCCCCAACTAAACTTCACCGTGTCTTTAGCGAGTGCAATAAATCCTTTTACGCGACCCGCCTCCACTTTAATCTTTTTGCCGTTTTCAAGCACAATTTCTTCCTTGACGATTTCGTTGATTTTTATAACCCTCTGATTTTCAATCTCAATTTTTTTAGCGGATGTTCCATTCACGTAAATTTTAAAATCTGGAGGTAGTCTGAACCCCATCGCCAAACTTTCACGCAATCTGTCGGGATTTGGAGAACGTTCAACAGTTCTAAGTTTCTTGAGAGTTAAACTAGTACCTGTCGGTTTTCCTGTTTTTTTATCTTGCAGGATTTTTATATGTTTTGGGACCTTTTCAGCATCATTGTCAAAAAGTATATCGATATCGTAGTCTTTCAGAGACTTGTACTTTCGAATTTTATTGAGGTTTATTGAAAAACCGAAGCACCTGCCGTTTTTTACCGTGTATATTTCCAGTACATCGGCGATGCCAAAACCAGCAAATTTTCCGATTCCCTTACGACCTTTTATCGGGCGTCCTCCCGGGGTCTTTTCTCCCCTAATCCTTTTATTCATCCCAATTTGCACAAATTTATTTTCTACATCATCTTTAGACATCCCAAATCCATCGTCAATTACCCTTATGACACTTTCTTTGTTAATCTTATCCGTAGGCAACTCTATATGGACCACAGTAGCGTCTGCATCCCAGGAATTGGAAACTAATTCGGATATTGCTCTTGTGGGATTGTCATACATCTCTAAGCCCAACCTGTCTATCAAATTGGGGTCGAAATCGAATTTCATCTAATCAATGCCCTTTAAATATATGAATAATGATATCAAAACACGCTTTATAAAATTATGTTTAAACCGCTGTGTGGAAATCATCATTTTGACGTAAAAAATTGTCAATCAAGATTGGTTACAATCAAAGTTCCAAAGTCAAAGTAACCGACCTTGTTTAATAAGTCTTGAAACTGAGCGGCTTTTTAAACAAAACCACGTAAAGCCAATAAATTTTTAAAGATTGTACGAAAGATGGAATTATGACCATAGAAGATAAATTTGTAGAGGAAATTACAGAATTATTGAAAAAGAGAATCAGTACAGATGGTTCTTTATTTACTCCAAAAATTAAAGTTGATCATCATATTAATATTTTAAAGGATATTACCGCCATTCCAAACTCAATAAAGAGCTACAAATGGGAACTTGTTTTTGGGGATGCTGAACAAGATATAGTTGTTTACCTAGATGAAAATGAAAAAAAACTCAGAAATTTTAGAATCGAAATTCCATTTAGTGGCGATTTGGTCAAAGCTAGAAAAAGTTTTCCACCGAAATCGAAAAGGAATCATTTCCCATATTGTGTTATTCCTTATATTATTTGGGAAGTTAAGGTAGGTGATGTAATTTCCCATAAGATTACCCAATATTCGTCAATGGCACAGCAAATTAAAGATAAATTTCCTCATGTTATGTACAATCTTTTAATGATTGGTTCAACAAAATTAGACGAAACAGTATTAAGACATGGAAAGAATTTCGATCTTATTACGACTGTGAAGAGAGGAACACCACTAGAAAATATCGCTGAAAAATTATACGAAATCGTAAAAGATAGAATGTCATATGCAGGAATTTTAAAAAATCCTGAAAAACGCTAAAACGCTATATACATTGACTTTTTGTTCAGAATGGGGTTTTTGTGCAAAGCCCCCAGGACCGTA